>OJBM01000044.1_pt1 | contig 73595 bp, 63 predicted proteins | sample 1591061 | NCBI WGS metagenome assembly OJBM01 (sample SAMN05416872, study PRJEB24817) | seawater metagenome | isolation source: Sea water | place: Canada:Atlantic | collected 2013-11
GAGATCATGCCTAGTCTCGTGGGCTCGGAGATGTGTATAAGAGACAGGTATTTAAAAGTGCAGTCTGAGTTTTTTGCGCTTAATTTCTGGGATAAGTATCAATATTTAGATACACTATTGGCGAAAAATTTAGGGGAGTTGTTGAAAGATAACCGACGTTTGTACCCTTTACCGATGTTAGGTGTGCCTGGATGGTGGCCAGCAAATGAAGATAAAACGTTTTACGATAATAAACATTATTTTAGAGCAAAACGTAAAGCAACAGTAAGTTAATGGATTTTTAATGAGCAGTTTGGATAAATACCTTTATAAAGTGCCTTTCAAGTGGAGTTTTTTACATCCCAAATATTGGGGAACTTGGCTAATGGTGCTGTTTTTAGTGATATGTGCCTACACACCGGTGAAAATACGAGATTGGATTGCAGTGCGATTAACGGGGTTTGTGTATCGCATTGCAAAGAAACCCGTTCATGTGATTGATTGTAATTTAAAAGCGTGTTTTTCTGATATGACTGAAGAAGAGCGTAAAGCACTTATATACAAAAATATCGAAATGTTTTTACTCTCGGTACTTGGCCAGGCAGAGCTGGCGTTTCGTTCTAAATGCCACATTATGAGTCGCTATAATGTTCAAGGTCTTGAGCATTTTAAGAAAATTGTCGACGATGGTGAGCAAGCCATTTTTGTTGCTGGACATACGTGGGGACTAGAATACGCAGGGACCTACTTTATGGCTGGTGGCATGCCAATGGTGACCTTTATTAATGAGCATAAAAATCCTATTTATAACTGGTTATCGGTGAGGCAACGAACTCGTTTTTGTGACAGTGTCTATGTACGTGAAGGTGGTATTCGTGTCATGTTAAAGGGCATGAAAGAAGGTAAACATTTGTTCTTTCTTCCAGACCAAGATCATGGAGCAGACAAGTGTGAGTTTGCTACGTTCTTTGATACTCAAAAGGCATCATTGCCAATTTTAAGCCGATTATGTAAAGCCACCAAAGGGAGAATTATCCCTCTGCATATTGCCTATGATGTTGAATACCATCGTTTCAACTTAACGATTGAGCCGCCATTTGATTGTTCAGGCGCAGAAGACTGTAAAGAATCGGAAGCTCAGTTTTTAAATCATTTGTTAGAAGATTTAATTATGAGGGATTTAACGCAATACATGTGGATATTACGTATATTAAAGACTCGTCCTGAGGGCGAAAACTGCATTTATAAGAAAAAGAAATAGCATTGACTGTGAGAGTCGCATTACACCATTTTACGGCTCGTCTGTTACAGGCGAGCAATTATTAATTTTACTGGAAAATCAATGAAAACAGCATTATCGCTTATTAGTTTAGCCATCCTTTCTTCACCTACATTCGCAAATTCAGACACTGAGAAAAAATTAGAAGTTATCGAAGTAACGTCTAATTTTCGCCAAGCAAACGTAATGAAAACTGCGGGTAGCATTTCTGTTATTGGTAACAACGAAATTGTTGATCGGAATGCGATGCATACTCAAGATCTATTAGGAAATTTAGCTAACGTCAATTTTTCAAGTGGTGCTAGCCGCGGAAACTTTGTCCAAATTCGTGGTATTGGGTTACGAAGCCAGTTTGTTGATCCTATCAATCCGTCGGTTGGGTTATTAATTGATGGCATTAATTACGCTGGACTAGGTGGTGCAGGCGCGTTGTTTGATGTTGACACCGTTGAGTTATATCGCGGTCCTCAAGGGACGCAATTTGGTAATGATGCCATGGCAGGGATTATCGCCATTGATTCAACACCAGCAACAGCTGACCAAACCAATAGAGCGATGTTAAGCATTGGTGATTACGGTACCTTTGGCGCCGGTATTGCAATGGGCGGCGCCATTACAAATAATGTTAACGCTCGTTTGTCAGTTCAAACGCAGCAAAGTGATGGCTATGTTTCTAACGATCACCTAATGCGCGACGACACCAACGATATTGATGAAAGTAATGTAAAGCTGAAAACCAATTGGCAAGCAACCGAAGACTTGGTGATTAACACAACCTTACATTTTATTGATGTTGATAACGGCTATGATGCTTTTTCATTAGATGAAAATGGCCGTACATTGTCCGATGAACCCGGTCAAGATACACAAGAGACTAAAGCTATTGGTGTAAATGCTTATTATCAAGGCTTTGATAATGTAGAGCTTCAGGTATTAGCCTCAAGTTTAGACAGTGATTTATTGTACAGCTACGACGAAGATTGGTCGTATGTTGGTATTCGTCCAGGCTGGGAATACAGTGCATTTGATGCCTATACGCGTACTCGTAAACAATCAAATGTAGATGTTCGCTTACTGTCAAAAGGTGCAACGTTGTTTAATAACACAACGTCATGGGTTGCAGGTATTTATTTAAGTGAGCGTGATAGTGGTCTAACGCGTGCATATACTTATGCCGACCAAGATTTTGTCAGCGATAATCAGCATAGTGATCAGGCTATATACGGTGAGTTGCAGCATCAACTGTCACACAAAACCAGCATGACATTTGGCGCTCGTATCGGGCAATACGATATTGACTATGTTGATAATAATGGTGTTTCACGCAAGGTTGATGACAATCTCTATGGTTTACATTTTAATGTAACTAATCAAGTCAACGAACAGGCAATGACTTATGTGTCGCTATCTCGCAGTGATAAAGCCGGTGGTGTTAATGGGGACGCATTAGCAAAAGTAGGTAGTATTTCTGATCCAGCTTTACAGTCTCAACTAGCAACTAATGCGACATTTGATCCTGAGACCTTATACAGCGCTGAATTTGGCGTCAAAGGGCGTAGTTTAGATAATAATCTTAACATTCGTTTGGCCGCATTTTATAATTATAGAAAAGACCCACAATTGAAAGGTTGGGTAACTGATAAAGTTGCTGATAACAGCGCTGAAACATTTATTGGTTATAACGACAATGCAGGCTCAGGCCGAGGTTATGGTATTGAATTAGAAACGCGTTATAGCTACAACGATAACCTAGATTTGTATTACAACGTGGGTTATTTAATAACGCGTATCAAAGATTATGTCGTGATCAATAAACACGGTAGTAATTTGAATATGCATAATCGTCAAATGGCCCATGCGCCGGAGTATCAATTTAGCGGCGGCGCAAAATATCAGGCGGACAATGGATTTTATGCCAATGTAGCAGTACAGGGTAAAGACTCTTTCTATTATTCTGATGGTCACAATCAACAATCAGATTTTTATGCATTAACCAATATTACGCTTGGCTATCAAGGCAGCGATTGGAAAATCAATTTAGCCGCTAATAATGTGTTTGACCGAGAATATGCGGTGCGTGGTTTTTACTTTGGCAACGACCCACGAAACGGCTACGAAGCGCGTAATTACGTTCAGCTAGGTTCGCCTTCAACCGTCAATCTATCAGTTGAGGTTAACTGGTAATGAAGTTATCGATTGAAATTAGTAATTACCCCCTCAATGAAGATTATATTCCACCGATTAAGGACTTTATTGAGCGGCTCAAAGCAACAGACGGCTTACGTATTAGTTGCAACACAATGAGTACCCAGATCTTTGGTGATTACGATGTTGTGATGGCTGTACTGAGCGAAGCGATGAAATATTCATTTGAGCATTTTGGGAAAATGATATTCGTGTGTAAGTTTATCAATGCTGATTTAGATCCTGTTCTAAAGCCTCACGATGATTGAGTTTTTTAGTTCTGCCATTGACGGACTCATAGCAAGCTCTCCCTGGGAGCTGCTTGCTGTTGCGCTAGCTGTTGCCTATTTAATATTGGCGATGAAACAAAGTCAGTGGTGCTGGCCAGCCGCTTTTGGATCAACGACTATTTATACCGTTCTTTTTTGGGATAGTGCGCTATTAATGGAGTCAGCCCTTAATGCGTATTACTTGCTAATGGCTATTTACGGCTGGTGGGCATGGCATAAAAAAGATGACGCTGGGTTGTCAGCGCCTATTCAATCGTGGTCATGGCAAATGCATGTTAAAGTCATTGGAGCTCTTTCAATAATTAGCGCTGTGGGTGGTTACATCATGGCAAATTATACGCATGCAGATTTTGCGTATCTCGATACTGTCACAACGGTGTTTGCTGTCTTTACCACGTGGATGGTCACCCAAAAAATACTCGAGAATTGGATATATTGGCTAGTAATTGACGCTGCATCTATCTATTTGTATTTAGCCAAAGGCTTTAATCCAACAGCATTATTGTTCATGTTTTATTGCGTGATGGTAGTATTTGGCTATGTTAAATGGCGCGCTCAATATCTAGCATCAACTCAGACGCTGGCGCCGCAACGTGCTTAATGCGTCAGCGCTTGCATTAACTCAATACTTCTCAGGCTTTGTGATTGTCGATGTTTTACCGATGATGGGAGGCCTGAGTCAGCGTCTCTATTTAGTTACTTATCAATCAAACCAAATAACGGCACAATGCGTTGTTCGCAGCATTAGAGATAGCCTATTGGCTCGCCAAGAATACGCCTTAATGCGCCATGCTGGTAAACTCTCTGCTAACCTGAGTGCGCTTGAGAGCATTACAATCGATGGTCAATTGCTTAACTTGATAATAATGGATTATATCGATGGTAGTTTAGCTAAGGATATTCCTTTAAGTTCTTATCATCTCAACACTATTGCCCGCCAACTATCGTTATTGCACCAAAGTTTTCCAAGTGCGCCTATTCAGCGGCCATCAGTGAATAAACTGTCGTTGATTGATGATTATTGGACCTTGATTACTGATGCGACCATTGAGGATAAAATTCGTTATCAGAGGTGTTATGCACTGCTACGCAATCTTTCCTTTGATAATACGGCGCTTATTCATGGGGATCTCAACCTAAGTAACTTAATTGTGACTTCTGACAATGTGGTGTGGTTAGATTGGGAATATGCGAGTGTAGGCGATGCTTATTTTGATTACGCTGCATTTATTGTTGAATGCGATCAGGATATTGAAAGTCGGTTTATTGGCTATCTTGAGTCATATAATAGCACTGTCATTGATCTTGAAAGGTTATCGTATTTTAAACTCTATTACGCACTAATCAGTTGGTTATGGTGTGTGGGGTTAGCTGAATCAAAAACGCCGCAACTGAGTGCGGCGCTTAATAAATATCGTGATGAAATTGATCAGTTAGTTACTGTCATTGTTTCCAACGATATTTCATTATAAACATCAATGAGTGCCGCTTTTAGCTTGATCCTATCATGATAAGGAGAGGTTTTACTGGCAATATCACGGTAGTAATAATCACCTTTAGATTTTGAACATTCTGCATTAATCAAGATAGCGTCGGGTCCGGTTAACGTCGTGATATCGGTAGACCATTTTAGCAGTGCGCTTTTAGAAATATGACCTGCGGGGCTATTTTCTGCTATCAAGTTAGTAATAAAAATTTTCTTTGCTTTGCTTTTGGCAATCGCTTGTTGAATTTCAGGCATGATAAGTGGCGGCATGATGCTTGTGAGCAAGCTGCCTGGTCCAATAATCAATAATTGTGATTTTTCAATCGATTGAATTGCCTCAGGCGTTGCACTAACTTGTGGCTCTAACAATAAGCTCTGGGGCATTGCAGACATTTCATCAATATGAGTTTCGCCAAAAACCCGTTGCCGCGTTTGAGTAACAGCAACAAGGTGCGTGGGTTGCTCTGACATTGGAATAATACTGCTTTTAACATCAAGCATTTCTCGAATGACATTAATAGCGTCCAGTGGCCGAACGCTCATTTGGTCCATCGCCAGCAGCATTAAATTACCCAGATTATGCTCCGCAAGTTCGCTTTGACCAATAAATCGATATTCAAATAATTGGCTTGCAACGGTAGGACGGGTGGTTAGCTGATTGATGCAATTGCGTAGATCACCCCATGCAATACAGTTTTCTGCTTCTCGCAGACGTCCTGTCGAGCCGCCATTGTCGGTGGTGGTTACAATACCTGTTAGTTTTTCGCCGAGATGAGAAAGAGACGAAAGAACACGGCCTAAACCGTGACCACCGCCAATGGCGACGACATGATCTAATTTGTCAAACGGAGAAGTTGTTGAAAGTGTTGCTGTAATTGGGCTAGAAATTTGAGAGGTAGCCATAAAGAAGAACCAGTAATTACCATAAAGTCTATTCTAGTGAATATTAAGAAATGTTACAACTTTATGGCGTTTAGGGGATTAAAACTCGCAAGTAATGTCGATATCCGAAGTTGGCGTGGTGCAACAGGTGAGGATTTCTCCATCTCTTATATAGGCGAGAGGTTCGGTTGTATAAGCAACAGAGCCACGGTTTAATTGGCAGCGACAAGCACCGCAGGTGCCATCCCGACAGTGATAGTTTACCTTGAGTCCTTGGGACTCAAGGTATTCTAACGTCGTGATTTTACTATCAGGAGCGATAGCTTCATCACATTGCACGTTATTGTAGGTCACTGTTTTATTCATAAAACTATATTACAGCTAACGTTTACAGATCAAAATCGTCAAACTCATCGTTATCTAACTCGCTGTCGATTTGACCAACGAGATACGATGAAATTTCACTTTCTTGCGGCGCAACCTGTACATTGTCTGACACTAAGTAGGTATTAATCCACGGCAGGGGATTTGTCTTAGTCTCAAATGGTGGCACATGACCGATGGCTATTAATCGCTGATTGGCTATGTATTCAACGTATTGTTTTAGAATTTCGCTATTCATGCCAATCATTGAGCCGTCTTTGAATAAGTAATCAGCCCAATTTTTTTCTTGCTCAACGACATTCATGAAAATTTGTAAGCCTTCATCTTTCATCTGCTCACTGATTTCTTTCATCTCTGGGTCATCTTTACCTTCAGCCCATAAATTAAGAATGTGTTGCGTACCCGTTAAATGAACTGACTCATCGCGGGCAATTAATTTAATTATTTTAGAATTACCTTCGAGCAATTTACGTTCTGCAAACGCAAACGAACAGGCAAAGCTCACATAGAAACGAACAGCTTCTAATGCATTTACAGAACACATACATAAAAATAAGCGTTCTTTAAGCTTGCGCTTGCTAACTTCAATGCTACGACCTTCAACGTTGTATGTACCTTCACCTTGTGCTTGTAAAAGCTGTGTTGTCACAATAACGTCGTCAAAGTATTTAGCGATGTCTGATGCACGATCAAGGATATTCTCATTAATTAAGATATCATCAAACACATCGGAAGGGTCGGTAAATAGGTTACGTAAAATATGCGTGTATGAACGAGAGTGAATCGTTTCAAAAAAGCCCCATGTTTCAATCCATGTTTCCATTTCTGGCAATGAAACTAGCGGTAGTAATGTCACGTTGACACTACGGGCAGCGATTGAATCTAACAACGTTTGGTACTTTAGGTTACTAATGAAGATATGTTGTTCACTTTTAGTGAGCTGTTGCCAATCCATACGATCTTTTGAAATATCAACTTCTTCTGGGCGCCAAAAAAATGAAATTTGTTTTTCAATCAGCTTTTCAAAAATCGGTAGTTTTTGCTGATCGAAACGAGATACGTTGACTGAATTGCCCAAAAACATTGGCTCAAGTAGTGGATCATTCTTTGTTTGGTTAAACGTTGAGTAGGTCATGGTGGCCTCTAACTTATCCTTAAATTGCCTGCTGGCTTTTATTATTATCTTGGTCGGTCAAAAATGACTCAGGCGAATCGGCCTGAGTCATTTTATCTATATTTTACACGCGCCGCCTTCACAGCCTTCATCTTCTTTCTCAATAACAATATCGCCTTGAGAATCATCAGCACCATCACGAGTGTTGTGATAATAAAGTGTTTTAACTCCGTATTTGTAAGCGGTTAATAAATCTTTAATGATACGCTTAATAGGGACTTTACCACTATCAAATTTAGCTGGATCGTAATTTGTGTTGGCTGAAATTGCTTGGTCGACAAATTTCTGCATTAAGCCTACAAGGTGTAAATAACCGTCGTTACTTGGAATATTCCAAAGCAGCTCATAGTCATTTTTAAGGCTTAAATAATCAGGTACAACTTGTTTTAAAATACCATCTTTACTCGTTTTCACACTAATCAAACCACGGGGTGGTTCAATGCCGTTAGTGGCATTTGAGATTTGTGATGATGTCTCTGATGGCATCAAGGCAGACAAGGTCGAGTTACGTAAGCCATGCTCTTTAATGTCTTGGCGTAGTGATTCCCAATCAAGTTTTAATTCGTTAGAACACAGTGCATCAAGATCTTTCTTGTAGGTATCTATTGGCAAGATGCCTTTGGCATAAGTCGTTTCATTAAACCAATCACACGCACCGACTTCTTTTGCCAGTTTGTTTGATGCTTTTAGCAAATAATACTGTATCGCTTCAAAGGTATCATGGGTCAATTGGTTCGCGCTGCCATCTGAATAACGTACGCCGTTCTTAGCAAGGTAATAAGCGTAGTTAATGACGCCTATGCCTAGGGTACGACGCGCCAAGCTCGATTGTTGCGCCGCAATAATAGGGTAATCTTGATAACTTAGCAGATTATCGAGTGCGCGTACTGCCAGCTCAGCAAGCTCTTCTAATTCATCCAGTGATTTAATGATGCCTAAGTTAAATGCAGACAGAGTACATAGGGCAATTTCACCGTTTGGATCGTCAAAGCTTTGCAGTGGTTTAGTCGGTAATGCAATTTCTAAACATAAGTTAGATTGTTTAATTGGTGCCACACTCGGGTCAAACGGACTGTGCGTATTACAGTGATCAACGTTTTGAAGATAAATACGGCCTGTACCTGCTCGTTCTTGCGCAAATAACGAGAATAATTCAGAGGCTTTAATCGATTGTTTGCGAATTGAATCATCTTGCTCATATTGCGTGTAAAGCGCTTCAAATTTGTCTTGGTCTGCAAAAAATGCATCATATAAACCTGGCACATCACTTGGTGAGAATAAGGTAATGTCTTGGCCTTTAATCAAGCGTTGGTACATTGTTTTGTTAAACTGAACACCGTAGTCCATGTGACGAACACGGTTTTCTTCAACGCCACGGTTATTTTTTAACACTAATAACGATTCAACTTCAAGATGCCAGAGTGGGTAAAACAACGTTGCAGCACCGCCACGTACACCACCTTGTGAACAACTTTTAACTGCGGTTTGGAAATGCTTATAAAATGGAATACAGCCAGTATGGTTAGCTTCACCGCCTCGAATTGGGCTTCCTAATGCTCTAATACGACCTGCATTGATTCCGATACCAGCGCGTTGACTCACGTATTTAACGATTGAGCTTGATGTCGCGTTAATTGAATCAAGGTTGTCATCACACTCAATCAGTACACATGAACTAAACTGACGTGTTGGTGTACGCACACCAGCCATAATCGGCGTAGGTAACGAAATTTTGAACTGCGATACCGCATCATAAAAACGGACAATATATTTCATACGCGTTTGTGTTGGGTATTTAGAAAACAGTGCAGCTGCAATTAACATATAAAGGAACTGCGCGCTTTCGAATATTTCACCCGTACTGCGATTTTGAAGTAGGTATTTACCTTCTAATTGTTTCACAGCGGCATAACTGAAATTTAAATCACGAGAATGATCTAACGCGTCGTTCATCAGGTTAAATTCTTCACGCGTATAATCATCTAAAAGATGTTCATCATAGCGCTTCTCGGCACACATTTTTACTGTGTGATGATAGATGTGCGGTGGCTCAAATTGGCCATACGCTTTCTTACGAAGATGAAATATGGCTAGGCGAGCAGCCATGTATTGATAATCAGGTGTTGTTTCAGAAATCTGATCCGCGGCGGCTTTAATAATGGTTTCATGAATATCTTTGGTTTCAATGCCCATGTAAAACTGAATATGTGCTTTGATCTCAACCTGAGAAACCGACACATTATCTAGTCCTTTTGCAGCCCAATCGAGTACTTTATGGATCTTATCCAGATCGATAGGTTCTTGTTTACCACTACGCTTGGTCACCAGAAGATTTGTATTCATTATTATTATCCGTTGCTGTTATTACGAACCCACGTTCCGCGATGCAATGCATCACGCTGGTAAGTAGTCCTTTTACTTTGCAAATCCCAACTAAGAATAATAAAGGGCGTTAAAATTACTTTATTTTCTTTAGTGTTTGCTTTGGCCTAAATACACAAGATATAGGTTTTTAAAAAATGTGGGATACAAGATAAGGTGGATTACGGGATATTGCAAGTGTTAAAAAATAGGATAAGCTGTGGATAATTTACATTTGGTAACACAGGTTAGTGGGAACTATCATTTTGAGGATTACCTCCGGTTAATTTTAAAATTTTCAATTTTAAATCACCATTTTTTAATTATTTTTTTTATCATTCGAACGCTTGATTTAACACCATTTTGAAGGCGCTAAATCTTATACAAAACGTCAACTTTTATTCATTGATCGCTAAAATAGCACAAAGATCTAAGCAACGATCGATTAAATGATCACTATGCCATGTATGAGCAGGATCGTTTTCAGGAATATAGCCATAGTTGGCGGCAACGCTTTTCATATTGGCTGCGACAGACGCTTCAATATCTGTTCGAGCATCACCAACATACATAATTTGGGCAGGGCTAATATTGATTTTTTCAGCGGCTAACAGTAAAGGTCTTGGACTGGGCTTCGCAACCTCTAATGTATCGCCACATATTACAACAGCGCAATTTGCCAATCGTGGGTAATGGGCCAACAACTGTGCTGTATAGAGTGTTGGTTTATTGGTCACAATGCCCCAAACAATGTTCTGTTCTTCAAGTTTGTCTAATAATTGATTGACGCCATTAAAATAACTCGTCTGCTCATTAATATACGCTGTGTAGTTTTCTAAGAACTCACTACGAAGGGCGCTGTATTGCTCGTGAGACAAATCTACGCCATATCCCGCTTTTACCAACGCTAACGATCCTTGCGAAGCTGTTTGATAAATTAGATCATCTGACAATAATGGCAGATTATCTCTTGCAAGCAATCTATTAACTGCGCCCCCAAGATCGAGAGCGGTATCAAGTAAAGTACCATCGAGGTCAAATAATACGGCTTTAATATTCATTGAATCATTCATGGTACTTCCCTTTATAACAATAGGATTAACGTTAGCTGTTAGGTTGACAATAAATGAGGTAATTCACCGATAAATCATTATTAGTCTTAAATTGTTCAGTCAATGGGTTGTAATGAACACCAATAGCATCGAGACAACGCGCGTCGCTGTTATCGACAAAGCGAATTAATTCACTTGGGCGAATAAACTTCTTATGTTCATGGGTGCCTTTTGGAACAAGCCTTAAAATATGTTCGGCACCGATAATGGCCAATAAATAAGCACGGTTAGTACGATTAAGTGTCGAGAAGAATACCTGACCACCTGGCTTAACCAATTTAAAACAGGCGCGAACAATTGATTGAGGATCCGGTACGTGCTCAAGCATTTCCATACAGGTGACAACGTCAAATGAATGAGGTTGCTGCTCGGCTAACGTCTCCACGGGTATTTGTTGATAGCTAACATTGCTTACACCTGATTCTAGGGCATGTAATTTGGCCACATTAAGTGATTGCTCTGCCATATCAATTCCCAGTACTTGTGCGCCAAGCTTTGCCATTGATTCACTTAAGATCCCGCCGCCACAACCAACATCGATGACACGTTTTCCGAATAATCCGTCTGCTTTATCACTCACATAATTTAATCGTGTTGGATTCATTAAATGCAGCGGTTTAAATTCGCCGTGTAAATCCCACCATTGCTGTGCTAACGCAGAAAACTTTTCAATTTCTTGAGGATCGACATTAACAGCATCATTTAATGGCTGTTCTAGATTAGATTGAGACATAGGAAGGTAAACATCATTAACGAGAAAGGCCACATTATAAGGGTCTTGATATAACAAGCACAACCCATATGTTGTAAACGCATGAGCGCTATTTTGAGACACTTTTAAAGGTGGTTAATAAGTAGTCAATAAAATGGTGTTTTTATCAAATTTGGCCGTTAATGGCCCTAGAATCCAAAATTAAGGGATATTAGCGCTAGTAACATCGACACACTGTGCTAGAATCAGGCTCTATTTTTTGCCTTTTGTGTCGTATTACAATAATAAATATTACATACAATAGGTTTTGTTTTAACAAACACAGGGATCTTAGGGATTTATGACTGAGTTGGCCAATAGTGTATCGCCGATTAATATCGAAGACGAATTAAAGAATTCGTACCTTGATTACGCCATGAGTGTAATCGTAGGGCGTGCCTTACCAGATGTGCGAGATGGTTTAAAACCAGTACATCGCCGCGTACTTTTTGCAATGGATGTGTTAGGTAACGACTGGAATAAAGCGTACAAAAAATCTGCCCGTGTGGTTGGTGATGTAATTGGTAAATATCACCCTCACGGTGATAGCGCTGTTTACGACACTATCGTACGTATGGCACAGCCTTTCTCATTACGCTATCCATTGGTTGATGGTCAGGGTAACTTTGGTTCTGTAGATGGTGATAGCGCGGCGGCAATGCGTTATACCGAAATCAGAATGAAGAAGATGGCCCATTCATTATTAATCGATCTTGAAAAAGAAACGGTTGATTTTGCGCCTAACTACGATGGTACAGAACAAATCCCAGTTGTATTACCAACGCGAATTCCTAATCTATTAGTTAATGGCTCATCAGGTATCGCGGTAGGTATGGCAACAAACATCCCACCACATAACTTAAATGAAGTTATCTCTGGTTGTTTGGCCTTTATTGAAAATAACGATATTACCATTGATGAATTATTGGAATATATTCCGGGTCCTGATTTCCCAACTGCGGGTATTATCAGTGGTCGTCAAGGTATTATCGATGCGTATAAAACCGGCCGCGGTAAAGTGCGTATTCGTGCGAAAGCCGAAATTGAAGTGGCAGATAATGGTAAAGAAACCATTATCGTTCATGAATTGCCTTATCAAGTAAACAAAGCGCGCCTGATTGAAAAAATGGCGGAGCTAGTTCGCGATAAGAAAGTTGAAGGCATTAGTGCATTACGTGATGAGTCTGATAAAGACGGCATGCGTATGGTTATCGAAATCAAACGCGGCGAAGTGGGTGAAGTTGTACTAAATAACCTGTATTCACAAACGCAAATGCAAGTATCTTTCGGTATCAATATGGTGGCACTTGAAGACAATCGTCCTAAGTTGTTTAACCTAAAAGAGATGCTACAGAGCTTTGTACGTCATCGCCGCGAAGTAGTAACACGCCGTACCGTATTTGAATTGCGTAAAGCACGCGAACGTGCTCATATTCTTGAAGCATTAGCGATTGCATTAGCAAATATCGATCCTGTGATTGAAGTGATCCGTAACTCTGCAACACCTGCTGAAGCAAAAGTTGCATTAGTTGCTCAAGGTTGGGATTTAGGCAACGTTGCTGCGATGTTAGAAAGCGCGGGTGATGATGCGGCTCGTCCAGAGTGGTTAGAGCCTGAATTTGGTATTCGCGATGGCAAATATTACTTAACAGAAACACAAGCACAAGCGATCTTAGAACTTAAGCTTCATCGTTTAACAGGCCTTGAGCACGAGAAAATCTTAGGTGAATATAAAGATATTCTTGAGCTTATAGCTGAATTATTAAACATCCTAGGCAGCCCTGAGCGCCTAATGGAAGTGATTGTTGAAGAGCTGGAAGCTGTACTTGCTGAGTTTGGTGATGAACGCCGTACTGAAATCACTAACGCGTCACATGACTTGTCGCTTGAAGACTTAATCAATGAAGAAGATGTTGTCGTAACGCTTTCTCATGAAGGCTACGTGAAGTACCAGCCGCTGACAGAATATGAAGCACAGCGCCGTGGTGGTAAAGGTAAAGCAGCGACTAAGATGAAAGATGAAGATTTCATTGAACGTCTGTTAGTTGCTAATACCCATGACACCATGTTGTGTTTCTCAAACCGCGGTAAAATGTACTGGATGAAAACCTACCAGCTGCCATTAGCTTCTCGTCAAGCGCGCGGTAAGCCAATTGTTAACTTACTACCTCTTGAGAAAGACGAGCGTATCACCGCTATTTTACCTGTACGTGAGTACACTGAAGATAAATGTATCTTAATGGCTACTGCTGCAGGTACAGTGAAGAAGACAAATCTAACGGCTTATTCTCGTCCACGTGCAAACGGTATTATTGCTGTTAATCTGCGTGATGATGATGAGTTAGTTGGCGTAGCATTGACTGAAGATGATAGCGAAATCATGCTGTTCTCTGATGAAGGTAAAGTAGTTCGCTTTAGCCAAGAGCAGTGTCGTGCGATCGGTCGTACCGGTACTGGTGTACGTGGTATGAAGCTTAAAGAAGGACAAAAAGTAGTATCACTGATTGTTCCTCATGGCGATGGTTGTATCTTAACGGTTACTGAAAACGGTTACGGTAAGCGTACTGTCCTAGAAGATTACCCTGCGAAGAGTCGTGCGACTCAAGGTGTTGTCTCTATTAAAGTAAGCGAACGTAACGGACTAGTGATTGGCGCTGTTCAGGTTGATGAAAATGATGAAATCATGATTATCTCTAACAAAGGCACGTTAGTTCGTACTCCTGTTGATGGCGTCTCTACCGTTGGTCGTAATACGCAAGGTGTTACCTTGATCCGTACTATTGAAGGTGAAAAAGTTGTAGCACTACAACGTATTGAAGAAATTCAAGCGCCTGAACACGATGGCGAAGCAATCGACGGTGAAGTTGCTGAAGGTGAGGCGAGCGATAGTGCCGCGCCGCAAGTTGACGGCGATGCAACACCGCCTAATGACGCACAATAACAGCACAATTTGAAAGAGCGCCTTAGGGCGCTCTTTTTGTTTGTACATTAATTTATTTTATACAATTTATGAGGGATTAGAATGAACGCGGTTTATAACTTTTGTGCAGGTCCTGCGATGTTACCTAAAGCGGTAATGGAAAAGGCGCAAAGTGAATTTATTAATTGGCAGCAGCATGGTATTTCGATCATGGAGTTTAGTCATCGTGACAAACACTTCATGGACGTTGCACAGGCGGCTGAAGCAAACCTGCGAACGCTCATGAATATTCCCGACAACTATAAAGTCTTATTTTGTCATGGCGGCGGGCGCGGACAATTTGCGGCTGTGCCAATGAATTTGATTGGTATGACAGGTAAAGCTGACTATTTGGTGACAGGATCGTGGTCAAAATCAGCGGTGACTGAAGCGAAGAAATACGGTGAAGTCAATGTCGTTGCGACTCAAGCAACGGTTAATGGCCAACATGGCGTCGCGTCTCCAGTTGATTGGAAACTTAGTGATGACGCCGCTTATTTTCACTACTGCCCCAATGAAACCGTTGATGGTATCGAGATGAGCGAGGAGCCACAAGTTAATGCACCGTTGGTGGCTGATTTGTCTTCAACCATTTTATCCCGTGAAATTGATGTATCAAAATATGGGGTGATATACGCTGGCGCTCAAAAGAATATTGGACCATCGGGTTTATCCATTGTCATAGTTCGCGATGACTTATTAGGTCACAGCTTGCCAACGACGCCATCGATTATGGATTACCAATTAGCGAGTGACAACGATTCTATGTTCAACACCCCGCCAACATTTGCGTGGTATCTGGCAGGTGAAGTCTTTAAGTGGTTATTAGAACAGGGCGGTGTTAAAGCGATTGAGCAAAAGAATATTGAAAAAGCCAAGTTACTTTATGATGCTATTGATAATTCTGATTTTTATGTCAACACAGTCGCTCCAGCGTATCGCTCGCGAATGAACGTGACATTTTTACTGTCTGATCCTAGCTTAGACAAGAAATTCTTAGCGCAAGCACAAGATGCTGGACTAATGGCACTTAAAGGCCATCGTAGCGTGGGTGGTATGCGCGCGAGTATTTATAACGCGATGCCATTAGAAGGCGTTAAAGCCTTGGTTGATTTTATGGAACAATTTGCGGCGCAACATACCCATTAGATCAGCTACACTTAAAAATAAGAATAAAGTCGACATATTATGGGACATAATATGTCGACTTTAACAGGCGTTTATCTTATGATAGCGCCATTATATTTTTGGAGTGTGTAAATGAACGCTGTAGAAGAGTTTATTAAGAAAGAGTCCTCGGCAGGTATCGTTCTGATATTTGTTACTATTATTGCCTTACTGTTAAAAAATACCGGCCTTTCAGAGATTTATGATGCATTTCTCGACACGCCAGTTGAGATCCGATTTGGGGCATTGCATATCGATAAACCACTATTATTGTGGATAAACGATGGCTTGATGGCGGTATTTTTCTTGTTAATTGGTCTTGAAGTTAAACGAGAAATAATCGAAGGTCATCTCTCTACACCTGCGCAAGTTGTATTACCTGGCTTCGCTGCTGTTGGTGGTATGGTTGTTCCTGCGGCGGTTTATCTTTATTTTGTTGGCACCGATACAGCAGGCACCCAAGGCTGGGCGATTCCTACTGCCACTGATATTGCCTTTGCACTGGGCGTGCTCTCATTGTTAGGGAAACGGGTGCCAGTGTCGTTAAAAATCTTCTTGATGGCACTCGCTATTATCGATGATTTGGGCGCCATCGTCATCATCGCCTTGTTTTATACGGCAGAGCTTTCTACATTATCAATTGGTGTCGCCATGGCAGCGTTAACTGGTTTAGTTATTCTAAATCGCTTAGGCGTTGACCGTAAAGCTGCCTACATCATCTTAGGTGTCATATTATGGGTAAGTGTTCTTAAATCAGGCGTGCATGCCACGCTCGCAGGTGTAGCACTGGCATTTACTATTCCTATTAAACAACGCAATATCCCAGCAGGTTATCAAGAGCGGTCAATGCTTAAATCTATGGAGCATGACTTGCATTATTGGGTCGCCTTTTTCATTTTACCTCTGTTTGCCTTTGTTAATGCGGGCGTCGATTTCACGTCTATGTCAGCCGATCAAATCTTAACTCCTGTACCTATCGGGATTGCAGCTGGCCTGTTTATTGGCAAGCAACTTGGAGTATTTGGATTTAGCTGGCTTGCCATTAAGCTTGGATTAGCAAAGTTGCCGGACAACAGCAGTATGACGCAACTTTATGGCGTGGCAATCTTAACGGGAATTGGTTTTACGATGAGCCTATTTGTAAATTCATTGGCTTTTACTGATCCTGCTCAGTTTATGTTTGCTGATAAATTAGCCATTTTAATCGGATCGTTTACGTCAGGCATACTTGGTTACATGGTGTTACGATTTGCAAAACATGAACACGCGTTAAAGAAGTAGATTGCGATTACTAACTCACACTACGTTAAATGCACCTTCGGGTGCATTTTTTATGGTATAAAGTTATTCTTTATTATTAAGCTTTGCTTGACTCTAATACAAACTTATGGATATGCTAGATTTATATTCAGCTTGAACTAATAAATTGATCTAAATCAATTATTGCTTGAGCAACCCACAATAAGTTTAAGGACATTGCATGGAAGCGATCACATTTTGTTTGCCACAATCATTAGACATCTCGGTTGTAAACGAGACTCAGCAGCTGATGTTAACGCAACTCCAATCCCAACAAGACATAAATCAAGTCAATATTGATGCAAGAGAATTATCTCGTATTGATACTGCTGGCTTGCAGTTACTTACCGCTTTGGTTATTGATATTAATCGTAAAAGTATCGATTTATCTTGGATCAATGTTAACGATGAGCTTTTGACAAGTGCTTCTCGTCTCGGCTTAAACCACCTTCTAAAATTAAACTAACCCCTGAATTTATAGGAAAAAAAAATGGCAAAGATCTTAGTAGTTGATGACTCTGCTTCAATCAGAAATATGGTTTCATTCACGCTTAAACAACAGCAATACGATACTGTTGAGGCGTGTGATGGTAAAGAAGGGCTAGATAAAGCAAAAACGGAGCGGTTTGATTTGGTGATCACTGACGTCAATATGCCAGTGATGGACGGCATTGCACTATGCGGTGAGTTACGTCAATTACCAGCATTTAAATTTACACCAGTATTGATGTTAACAACTGAAAGCTCTGCAGAAATGAAACAACGTGGTAAAGCCGCCGGTGCAACAGGCTGGTTGGTCAAACCATTTAATCCAGAAAAATTACTCTCAACGATAAAACGCGTAATAAGGTAGCCATAGTTTATGAGTATCGATCTGTCTCAATTTATTCCAACCTTTTTAGAAGAAAGCTTCGAAGGGCTAGAATTAATGGAATCAAGCTTGCTTGACCTTGAGCAAGGAGATATAGATACAATTAACGCGATTTTTAGAGCAGCGCATTCCATAAAAGGTGGCGCTGGAACCTTTGGGTTTAATCGCGTTACTGATTTTACCCATGACGTTGAAACCTTACTCGATGAAATGCGTGATGGTCGACGTAAAATAGAACAACGTGATGTTGATTTGTTATTACGCTCTGTTGATTGTATCCGTTTGCTTATTGAAGCCGCTCGTGATGGCGTTGAATGTGACGCGCCAAGTATTCAAGATGTGCATAATGCACTGGCGCAAACCCTTAATAAAGCAGTCAACCACCAAGAAGAAGCGGAAAACGTCGAGCAGGAAATTGTCGAGACCTCGAATGAAACGCCATGTTGGAAGATTAGTTTTATTCCCCATCATGAAATGCTGCAAACCGGTAATGATGTGCTGCACATCATTAATGCGTTGGCAGAATTAGGTCCTGTCACTCAGGTCGTCGAATGCGAAAGTATTCCGCCTCTTGATTCTATTCATCCAGAAGAATGTTACTTGTCGTGGCAGATTACGTTGCAATCGAGTTGCAATAAAGGCGACATCGATGAAGTCTTTGAATGGGTGGAAGATGAATGTGACTTAATTGTCGAACAAGTTAAGAATGAATTACCCGAAATAGTTGACGAATTTGAGGCCGTTTCAGACAATGTAGAGACACCTCCTTTACCGACCCCTTCCCAGAAAACTGATGTTGAATCTGTCAGCGCAGTTAAGCCAAAAGTCAGTAATCCAGAAGGGGGCTCAATACGCGTTGGGATCGATAAAGTTGACGCCTTAATTAATCGTGTTGGAGAATTAGTTATCACCCAAGCCATGTTAAAGCAGGTTGGTAATGATTTAAGCCATCAGCAACATGATTTAGTGGAAAAGTTACTTGAAGGATTAGTGCAACTGGAAGGAAATACTCGTGACCTTCAAGAAGATGTTATGCGCATTAGGATGCTACCGATAAGTTTTGTGTTTAATCGTTTTCCGCGAATGGTTTATGACATTAGCAGTAAGCTTGGTAAGAAGATTGAACTCAAACTCTCTGGTGAGCAGACCGAACTCGATAAAACGGTGATGGAAAAAATAGGTGATCCTTTGGTTCATCTAGTGAGAAACTCACTCGATCATGGATTGGAAATGCCCGATGAGCGTATCGCGGCCGGTAAAGATGAAACCGGCACCGTTCATTTGCACGCCTATCATCAAGGTGGCTATATCGTTATTGATATTATTGATGATGGACGAGGTTTAAATACGCAGCGCATTAAAGAAAAAGCGTTAGAAAAAGGATTAATTTCAGCAGAACAAAATCTATCCGATCAAGAAATTAATGAATTGATATTTGCGCCGGGCTTTTCAACGGCTGATCAAGTTAGCGATCTTTCTGGTCGCGGCGTTGGTATGGATGTTGTCCGCCGTAATATTGAATCCTTAGGTGGGCATGTTGCTCTGACCTCAACACCAGGAGAGGGCTCAACATTTTCCGTCAGCCTTCCTTTGACCTTAGCAATTCTCGACGGCCAGTTAATTCGAGTGGCGTCCGAAACCTACATTGTGCCGTTAATTTCAATCATTGAATCGGCGCAGCTTAATCACAATAACGTTAAGGCCGTTGCGGGAAATCCGAGTCTTTATTGTTTCCGTGATGAATACATCCCAATCTATTCAATTAGGCAGTTGTTTTCTCTACCGAGCAGTCAATCCCCACTTGATGAAACAATGGTGATTATTGTTGAAAGTAGTGGGAATAAATATGCGTTATTGGTTGATGACTTACTTGATCAACAACAAGTTGTATTGAAAAGTCTCGACTCGAATTATATGCCAATTGAAGGAATTTCAGGCGCAACTATTCTTGGTGATGGTGGCGTTGCGCTTATCGTCGATATTAAAGGATTAAGTGCATTGAAACAGCAAATGTCTTGTGAGATATCACATGCGTTCGAGCACACTGTGGAGAGTGTCGCATGACTGAATATGAAAGTTTAAGTGTCACTAATAATAGTAGTAGACAATTTTTGTCCTTTATATTAGCTGGCGAAGAATACGCAACGGATATATTAAAAGTTCAGGAAATTAGAGACTGGACACACGCGACCATTGTCCCTAATTCGCCAGACTATGTTGAAGGCGTAACTAACCTGCGCGGCCAAATTATCCCAATCATTAATTTAAGAACGCGCTTTTCACTGCCATCAGACGACAACCTAAAAAATAGAATTGTTATTGTTCTAAATGTCGACGATGGGCATCGTACACGTTTGATGGGTTTACTGGTTGATGCGTTTGCTGAAACTTACGATATTAATGATTATGAAATAAAGACTGCACCCAGCAAGATTAGTGTGATTGATGATGAGTTTATTATTGGACTCGCCAGCGCTAATGAAAAAATGCTGATTTTATTAGATGTCGACGAATTACTAACGTCACAAGAATTAACCCCAACGGTAAACGACAACGTTGCTTAATGGATTATCTGTTCGAGGAGAACAACAATGAGGAACAACACGCCGGTGACTGACCGTAGAATTCCACTTATTCCGGGTCAAGATTTGGTCACTAAAACGGATCTGCAAGGTCGAATCACTTACGTTAATCCCGCATTTATCGAAGTCAGTGGTTTCACTGAGCAGGAATTAGTTGGGGAACATCATAATATCGTACGTCATCCCGATATGCCTCAAGCGGCCTTTAAAAATATGTGGTCGACGCTTGAAATGGGCCGCCCATGGGTTGGTATGGTGAAAAATCGTTGTAAGAATGGCGATTACTATTGGGTTAAGGCTAACGTGACCCCGTTAATGAAAAGTGGTCGAATCAACGAATATATGTCGGTTCGCGCCACCCCAACTGAACAGGAAGTTGATGATGCAGAACAGCTATATGCTCAGTTAAATCGAAACGAGGCGAATCTCCCTGAGCCAAGTGACATCAGCGCAAAACTCTTTCAAAAAACGTTTAATAAATGGTTATACAGTAGTCTAGCGATTTCAGCGGCCATTAGCGTGCCACTGTTTTTTAGCCCCATCGCTGCACTCGATTTTATCGGGCCGTTAGTTGGTATGGCTATTTTAGCGTTTGGTGCCAATAAAGTGTTTAGAGGGTCGGTATTACCGGGTATTGATAATTCTATTTTGGAACTTCAAAAAATTACAGAAGGTGATTACAGCCGCGAAATAGATGTAACGCAAGCGGGGGAAGCGGGTGAGTTGATGCGGATGGTCAAATCAATTCAAATAAAACTTGGCTTTGAAGTTAACGACGCGAAACAAAAAGCACAACGTGCTGAACGAGTGAAAGTTGCACTGGATAATGTGACGTCGAGCGTAATGATGGCCGACAACAGTGGCCATATTATTTACGTCAATGACGCTGTGAATACCATGTTCAATGAAGCTCAGGCAGATATCCAACAACAGCTCCCAAGTTTTGATGCCAGTAACTTGATGGGTCAAAACCTATCAATGTTTGACATTGAGCAAGGTCATTCACAATCACTTATCGATGCGTTAAAGAATCCGTTTAACTCGCAGTTGGCGATGGGAAGTCGACGATTTAATTTGATTGCGGCGCCAGTAATAGAAGATGATGGCACGCGATTGGGCTCCGTCGTTGAATGGAGTGATGTTACTCAAGAATTAGCTGCCCAAGCTGATGTTGAGAAAATTATTCAAGATGCGTCAATCGGGATGTTAAATTCACGCCTGAATACGGAGCAATATAGCGGATTTATTGGCAATGTAGCACGTGGCATGAATGAAATGTTAGATGCCATTGTAGCGCCTATTGGCGAAGTAAAGCGTGTAGTATCAGACTTATCAAAAGGTAAACTTGACTCTCGAATGTCGGGTGATTTTAGAGGAGAATTCAGTGAGCTGGATAATTCTTTGCAAATTGCCATGGTTAAGCTTGAAGAAATTGTAGGTGAGATTCGTACTAATAGTGGTTCAATCGCCGCCGGCGCGGAGGAAATATCTAAGGGTAATACCACCTTAAGCACCCGCACCGAAGCACAGGCTGCAAGCCTCGAAGAAACAGCTGCGAGCATGGAAGAAATGACAGCGACAGTGAAGCAAAATGCTGACAACGCATCACAAGCTAATTCTCTTGCAGAAAATGCAAAAGTGCTTGCTGAGAAAGGCGGTGAAATTTCTGAGCGCGTGGTTCACTCAATGAGTGAAATTAGCAGTTCAAGCACTCAGATTTCTGAAATTATCGGTGTCATTGATGAAATTGCGTTCCAAACTAACCTACTTGCCTTAAATGCGGCTGTTGAAGCAGCCCGAGCTGGCGAGCAAGGACGTGGTTTTGCTGTTGTTGCGGCAGAGGTTCGTAATCTTGCACAGCGCAGTGCAAGCGCTGCAAAAGAGATTAAAGGACTAATCAGTGACAGTGTGTCAAAAGTAGAAGAGGGTGGACGATTCGTTGATGAATCCGGCAAAGCACTTACTGAAATAGTCACTGCAATCCATGAAGTTTCTAGCATCGTCAACGAAATTGCGATGGCGAGTAAAGAGCAGGCAACTGGCATTGATCAAGTGAATGTCGCTATCAACGATATGGATGAAGGAACACAGCAAAATGCCGCCTTAGTGGAAGAAGTGGCGGCAGCTTCTGAAGGTATGGAAGAGCAAGCGGTGCAATTGCGCCAATTGGTTAGGTTCTTTTCTGTGGGGGAAGCTACTGAGACAAAAAACGTAGCCCCAGTATCCAGACCTGTCGACGTTGATGATAGACCGGTAAACGGAGCCACATCGAGCAGTTATACAAGTTCGGTGAGTGAATCTGATATGGAATGGGAAGAATTCTAGGGACTTATTATGGATCCAGTTAAACTTGGGCAAGGAAAAGGACTTTCCACTCTCAATGATCGAGAGAGAGAATTTCCTTATCAACAAGCTGATTTTGAACATGTTCGTCAAAAGATATATAACCATGCAGGTATATCGTTGGCAGATCATAAAAAAGATCTCGTCTATAACCGTCTGGTGAGACGGTTACGTGCCCTTAAACTTGATTCATTTAAAAGTTACCTTGAGTATCTAGACAGTGCTCCCAAAGAAATGTCGCAATTTGTTAATGCGATGACAACCAATCTCACCTCTTTTTATCGAGAAGCGCATCACTTTGAATATTTAAGCAATACATATATTCCACAACTAGCCAAGTCTGGTCAGCGTAAATTACGTATTTGGTCATCAGCATGTTCCGTGGGAGAAGAGCCTTACAGTATTGCCATTAGTTTATTGGAAGCAGGCATTTCAATGGAACAATGGGACATAAAGATATTAGCAACAGATATAGACACCGATGTGCTAGCAACGGCTAAAGAGGGTATCTATCCGATTGACCGGGTCGATAGTTTATCGCTGGCAAGAAAAAGATTAGGTTTTTTACGAGGAAAAGATTGTCATAGCGACAAAGTAATCGTTAAACCTTCGTTAAAAGAGTTATTGCATTTTGAGCATTGTAACTTGATGGAATCATGGAATATTCAAGAAAAACTTGATGTGATTTTTTGCCGTAACGTTATGATTTATTTTGATAAAGAGACCCAGACAAAACTTCTCGATCGCATGACTGGATTATTAAAACCTGGTGGCATGCTATTTATTGGTCATTCTGAGTCACCGGCAAGATCGATGAAAGACTATCAGTTACTCGGTCGTACAATGTATCAAAAGCGACAAGCATGAATATGGGCATTAAAGAGATACAGGCTCCAATACACACGTTGCCACAATATCCTGAATTTAAGCATATACGTCAATTTTGGATGCCCAAACGTAAGCGTGTTGCGGTAAAGGTAGTTGCTGGGGATTTTTATGTTTCAGGCCAAGATGAAGTGATATGTACTGTACTCGGTTCATGTGTTTCTACTTGTATTCGAGACGTTAAGACAGGCGTCGGTGGTATTAATCATTTTTTACTGCCTGATGCAGATTGCGACATCTTATCCTCATCAAATCGCTATGGTGTTTTCGCCATGGAGCAATTAATTAACGCGATAATTAAGTACGGTGGTCGCCGCGAAAACTTTGAGATTAAGGTTGTTGGTGGTGGCAATATGATGGCGGGTCCTAATGACATTGGTTTGCGCAATATTGAATTTGTGGAGCAATTTTTAAAGACAGAAGGATTGGCAGTAAGTGCGCTGGATGTTGGAGGCCTACAAGCCAGAAGAATCCAGTATATTGCAAAGACAGGGCAGTTAATGGTGCAAAAGCTCAAAGATAGCAATAATGCACGTACTATGGCATTAGAGCTTGAGAGTCAAAGAAATATTCAACAACAAACAAATGATGACATTGAATTGTTTGATTAGGGAAGAGGGAAATAAGGTGATTAAAGTTCTCATTGTTGATGATTCAAAATTAGTTAGAGAGATTGTGTCTGAAGTCATTACAAACTTTGCAGATATGACAGTGGTGGGCGCTGCAAAAGATGCGTTTGAAGCACGAGAGATGATTAAGAAACTTGATCCCGATGTGGTGACATTGGATGTAGAGATGCCGAAAATGGACGGCATAACATTTTTGAAAAACTTAATGCGACTACGGCCAATGCCAGTCGTCATGTTGTCAACACTCACTCAACAAGGGGCTGACACGACGTTAGAGGCGTTAGCTTGTGGCGCTGTTGATTTTATATCCAAGCCTCGTTCTAGCGCATTATTAAACGACTTAACGCAATTTAGTGATGAGCTTTACCAAAAGTTAAAACTAGCCTCTACTGTTAACGTCAAAAAAGTTGGGAGCAATCAGAGCAAGGCGCTGATAAATGCTGATTTTGAGCCACTACACATTAAGCATCATATTATCGCACTCGGCGCTTCAACTGGGGGGACAGAGGCACTACGTGATGTATTGTCGATGTTACCCGAAAATTCGCCTGCCGTGGTGGTGACACAGCACATTCCCGAAAGCTTTAGTCGTCGGTTTGCACTGAGATTGGGCGAATATTGTAAAATGACCGTGCATGAAGCTAAAGATGGCCAGTTAATTGAACCAGGAAATATTTATATAGCGCCTGGCTCTCATCATTTAGTCATCGAGCAGGTGAATCATCATTATCGCTGCCGACTAGATGACTCCGCGCCGTGCAATAGACATAAACCGTCGGTTGATATTATGTTCCAATCGCTTGCAAAACTAACAACCGTTGATGTTTACGCTGGGTTGCTGACTGGAATGGGAAGTGACGGAGCTAGTGGTTTAAAATTGTTAAAAGACAATGGTCATTTTACGGCTATTCAAAATAAAGCAACTAGTATGATTTGGGGAATGCCTGGCGCCGCGTTCTTGCTCGACGCCCATCGTATCGATTTACCTATTTCGCAAATTGCACCTGAGTTAATCAAACAAGTTAATGAAACTCTCCATGGCTCTTCAATGGTAAGGAGGACGAATGAATCGGCATAATGTAATCGTGCTTGTTAGTCAGCTGGTTTGTATTGCTGTAATAAGTGGCTGTGTTTTTGGGCAGGTACCTGATGGGTATCTCTATCTTGGGTTGACTGTTTTATTGGCGTTGCAGGTTATGCAGTTTGTGCTGCATCGTAAGTCGCTTAATATGGTCTTTGATAACGCAAATATTACCATTGAATCTACGTCCTCATCTAATGTGGTCAGTCAAGACATCGAGCAAAAATTGGGAGAAATGTTTGTTGAATTAGAGCAGACGTTTTCGTGTGAACGACAGGTAATTGGCAATGAGATAAACCGTACATCGGGATTACTCAGTGAAGCGGTGCTTGGTATGAGTGAGTCGTTTCATAATATGAAAAACATCAGTGACCGCCAACATTCGTTGTTAAACGCTCATGTTAATCATGAGCAAGTTGATGATAACGATAATACATCTAATAAGGCTGATTTTGAAAAAGAGTTGTCAATGCACGAATTTTTAGAACAATCTTCACGTCTTACTAACGAGTTTGTTCAAGTCGTCATTAATAACTCTAAACAAAGCCTTAAAACGTTAAGTCACATTGACCATATGGTGAAGCAAGTAGACAGTATTTTTAGTCTACTTCAGAATGTCGAAGGATTGGCCAATCGTACGAATCTTTTAGCACTCAATGCGAGTATTGAAGCTGCAAGGGCAGGTGAAGTCGGGCGTGGTTTTGCTGTGGTGGCAGATGAAGTACGTTCGTTATCCATTAGCTCTTCTGAATTAAACGAACAAATTCGTGGAAAGATCAGCGGTGCCAAGGCAACGATTGAGTCATTGCGCAGCGGTGTTGAAGAGATGGCGTCAGCTGATATGTCTCAAACTTTTGAAACACAATCAAAAATTAACGAAATGACTGGCAAAATGGGGCTAATTAGCCGTAACATGGAAGAAAGTATTACTGAGTTAACAACAATGAGTAATGAGATGGATACGGCTGTTGGAAATGCCGTGCGCTCATTACAATTTGAGGACATGACTTCGCAGGCACTAGCGTCCATTTCAACCAACATTGAGCAGTTTGATGCATTAAGTCAACAACTTCATGACGTTGGTGGTAGTAATGACTCACTGTTTGTGAAAGTCGATAAAATTAATGCTGTTTGTCAAGCAGTTAGAAAGCATACCACCAGTATTGGTGAGCATCGTACCGTGTCTCAAGAGACGATGGACGAAGGCGAAATTGAATTGTTTTAATACCAGAATAGATTTAGGAGTTTTTATGCCAATCGTAAGTTCAACATCATCTAATAGTAAAGATGTTTTGATTACAGTGTCAGATCGTTTTGATTTTTCTCAGTATAAATTATTCAGAGAAAGTTATTGTGAATGTAACACCCCGGGAACAGAGTTTAGATTAGATCTGAGTAGTGCCAATTATATGGACTCTTCAGCATTAGGTATGTTGCTACTACTTAAAGAGCACGCCGATAAAATCAAAGGCAAGATTATTATTGAGCGTCCGAATGATTCAATTAATAAGGTGCTTGAGATTGCTCAGTTTCACCATTTAATGGAGATTGTCCGCTAAGTGCGGTTATGATGATGCAGTCGCAAAACAGGGATATCCTGATAATCGATTCGAATCAAGATAACGTTGAGCGCCTGACTCAGATTATTAGTGAGGAAGGCTTCGCGGTATCCAGTGCTCAAAACGGTATGCAAGGATTAGTAAAATTTTATCAGCATAAACCGGATCTTGTGCTCATTGATTTTCACGCCGAAGGCATGAGCGCAATCGAGACATGTCGTCAAATTAAGGCGCTGGCAACCAATGTGTTTGTACCAGTATTGATGATTTCAACCTACCTTGATGATGAACAAATTAGCACCTGTGTTGAAGCCGGTGCTGATGATATTGTATTTAGACCATTTTCACTGGCAATATTTCGTTCAAAAATTTACGCGATGTTTCGCATTGCAAACCTCTACAGTAAACTCTATACCCTAACATCGGAGCGTCAAAACGATGAGGAATTGGCAGAACAGCTGTTTAGTACCGTTGTCGAAAAGGGCAACGTTGCCAAAGAGCATATCAGTATATTTAAGCGCTCTGCCGAAACATTTAGTGGTGACGTCCAATTAACCGCTCTTTGTCCTAATGGTGATATTAATGTGCTATTGGGGGATTTTACAGGGCATGGTTTGAGCTCCGCAATCGGTGCGATACCGTTAGCTGATACGTTTAGAGCAATGACGGATAAAGGGTATTCTCCGTTAGAAATTATTAAGCAAATAAATCGGAAAATGCATCAACTGCTGCCGACGCATATGTTTCTAGCAATGACAATGGTGAGTTTATCTGTCAACGAACAAATTGCTTATATTTGGAATGCCGGTATGGAAGACTCATTTGTCTTTGATTCTAAAACGGGAGAGCTAAGGCAACGCATCGGATCTTTTCATCCACCGCTTGGTATATCAGCCAATCTTTTATTGGATATTAGACCTGAAGTGATTCCGTTAACAAAAGACGACAGAATTATTTTATATAGCGATGGCATTGTTGAGGCGAGAAATGCACAAGGGGACTTTTTTGGGGAACAACGTTTCATAGAGGCAACCCAACAAGGGTTTGTAGATAATGATGTCAAAGGGCATATTATTGCGGCGTTAGAGGTATTTTGTGAAGACTTACCGCAAGATGATGATATCTCTCTGGTAGACATTAACTGTGATGTCTCGTTATATCAGGCACTCTTTCCTGTCGCTGAAAGCGAAAAAGAAAAAATTCTCAATAGCACTATTGAAGACGAATTTACGGGGAGATGGTCGTGGCAGATGGCACTAATGGGCGAGAAACTGGCAACTGTTAATCCTATTCCAATTATCATCAATCAGATTAATGAAATGGAAGGGCCTGGCGACCAGTGGCATGGTTTATATACGGTATTAACTGAACTCTATGTTAATGCGTTAGATCACGGCGTTTTAGACCTTGATTCAAGCTTGAAAAATTCACCTGAAGGGTTTGCACAGTATTTTCAAAAGAAAGAAGAACGACTTGCAGTCTTGGGGAACGGTTACATTAAAATTAAGCTCGAATATACCTCCACCGATCAAGGGGGAACGCTTGATATCATGATGATTGATTCGGGGATTGGCTTTGAATTTACACCTTGGGTTGAAGAGCTAGGTGATATTGAACTTGCTAAAAATGATTTTAGTGGTCGTGGTATCAAATTAGTCACTGAGCTTTGTCAAAAGCTCAGCTACCATGAGAACGGCAGTGCGGTTAAAGCCACTTACACATGGAACAAATAATTAATTAGAACGGCGTTAGATTGCCGCCTTAAGCTGTTGTAATTGTGTTTCACTGAGTAACTTATTCACATCAAGAAGTAATACTAAGCGTTCATCCACTTCCACTAATCCTTGAATATAGGCAACATCAATAAAGCCTCCGACGGTAGGCTTATCACGAATGTCCTTATGATTGACCGCATGCGTATCAGACACTGAATCAACGACTATACCAATAACATTTTGGGCTTCGTCTCCAACAATGTTTAACAAGATCACTACGGTGGTGGGCCCATAGGGAATGGATTCAAGTCCAAACTTTTCCCTTAAGTCAATGATCGGTACGATATTTCCTCGTAAATGTAAAACGCCTTTGACGTAATTAGCTATTCCTGGAATGCTAGTAATATTGCTCCATTCACGAATTTCATTAACCATTAAAATATTGACGCCATACTCTTCATCATTTAACGAAAAGGTTAAAATTTGTTCTGTGTCTGATTGAAGCCAGCTACTGTGGTTAGTGTCCATATCTTTTTACCTAATTCCATTGTCTTTGAAGATTATTGAGTTGACCTAATAAAACTATTGAACCATGAAAAGTGGATTGATCTCAACATTTAGTATTGTTTTTCATTAAAAAGTCTGTCTATTATATTAATTAAATAGCTTAACCGTGCTCAAGGAACAAACAGAGTAATTTTGATAACGCAGTTAGTTAGTCCGTCAATGTGATTAACTCATTCAAATATTTTAGTCTCAAAGGAGAGAGAAATGGCAGAGCCTAAATCTGTATTAGTCGTTGATGATAGTCGTTTGACCCGCATGATGATTGTCAAAATGATCAAGACCCATCATAGTGATTGGCCAATTACTGAGGCCACATCCGTTAGTGAGGCGCTTGAATGTGTTAACTCTCAAACGTTTGATTTCATTTCCTTAGATCACAATATGCCTGATGGCACTGGTTATGAGATTTTACCGCAAATTAATATCGCTCAGCCTGCTGCTCACATTGGAATATTTACCGCAAACATTCAAGCTGTTGTAAAACAGCGCTTTGAAGAGCTTGGCGCGACATTTTATGGTAAACCCATTAGTGAAGCGATGATTCTACAGTTCACTGCTGATGGAGGCCAATCATGACATCAGACATTTTTACTGAAGATTATTGCGATACCTTATGTGAATTATTCAATATTGGGATGGGACGAGCTGCGGTGTCATTTAGCGAGATGGTCAATGACGAAGTCCTTTTAACAGTTCCATCATTGAAAGCAGTTGATTTCAATACCGCAATGGAACTGTTTCAATGTATTTCTCCAGGTAATGTAAATGCCGTTGAGCAATATTTTGAAGGGCGCTTTTCGGGTAACGCATTTCTGTTTTTCAATGATGAATCGAGCTTACAACTGGTACGCAGTATTTTAGGTGAGGGCAATTGGGGCAGTGAACTTGGAGAACTAGAACAAGAAGCGTTAAAAGAAGTATCAAATATCATTCTGAATGCGTGTTTTGGTTGTATCGCCGATGTGCTTGATTGCGAACTTGAAAGTAGTGTTCCTGATCTTATTTGTGGCGAGATTAATGACGTTTTTGACGTTGAACGAATGCGCATCGGTGAAAATCCGCTAGTGCTTACATTATCGATGTCATTTAGTTTGCCAAATAAAAAAATTACAGGCCAAGTAAGTTTAATAATGGCAAGTGACTCAATTAAACGCTTAATTACAGAGTTAGAGCGTTTTATGACCTTGTATGTCTAAGGGGTTATAAAATGCATAATATTGTATTTGATAATACCAATTGTGGGCTAATTGTTATTGATAACGAAGGCGTTATAGTCGATGTTAATCAATGGTTTGTGAAACATAGTGATAGACGAAAACTTGAATTAGTAAATCAAAATATTTTTGACTGTTTTGAATTGGGCAATGGTTTGACCGTCAAACGGGCTATTGAGCAAGCGACAAATTATGGCATGTCATCGATTTTATCAAGTGCGTTGCATCCTAGGTTATTCCCACTTTATGCGCATGCTCATAAAAAAGATAAATTGATGGAACATACTTGTTATGTAAAGTCATATAGTGTCGATGGCACGCGCTTTGCCCTCATCCAAATCCATGATGTAACAGATTCAGTAATGAGAGAACGATTATTACGTAATCGTACCAAAGATTTGTCCATTTTTTCCTTAGCCGTTAAACACAGCCCTAGCGCTGTTGTTATCACTGATGCATTGGGTATCATCGAATATATTAATCCTAAGTTTACCGAAATCACTGACTTTGAAGGCTACGATTGCATTGGTCGACCGTATTTTAGCTTAGGGCGTCTATCTAATAATGAAAAGATTGAAGAAAACATTTGGCGCATGCTAGAGCAGCATCAAGAGTGGGTCGGCGAACGTTGTAATCTGAAGAAAAATGGCGAAAAGTATTGGGCAAACGAACATATTTATCCGATTCTCGATGGTGATAATTGCATTAGTCATTTTGTTGCAATGCAGGATGATGTGACTCAATTTAGAAATATTTCAAGAAAATTTAGCTATCAGGCCGCACATGATGCTCTCACAGGTTTAATCAATCGACAAGAATTCGAGGGCATTCTTCGGGGGACTATTGACGGTAATAACGATGAACCCGATACCCATTCGTTATGTTTTATAGATATTGATCAGTTTAAATTAATTAATGATACCTGTGGTCATATCGCCGGTGATGAACTGTTACGTCAAATATCTGTGTTATTTAATCGTCATTGTTCAACTGACGATACCTTAGCAAGAATTGGCGGTGACGAATTTGCACTACTACTTCATGGCCATGATATTTCTAAGGCTAAATTAACTTGCGAAATGCTTATTCAATTGGTTGAAGGCTTTAGATTTCGTTGGAATGAACACGTTTTTAAACTGGGCGTTAGCATTGGTGTTACCGAAATTTTTAGCGACAGCATCAACTACGTAGAAGCCATTAAACAAGCCGATAGTGCATGTTATGCCGCTAAAGATGCAGGACGTAATCGCTATCATGTTTATCAAGAAAATGATAAAGCACTCGCTCAGCGAAAAGATGATACTTACTGGGCAACAAAAATAAATAGTGCCCTCGAGAATAACCGGCTAGCTTTGTATGCTCAGCCAATAGTTTCTTTACAGACTAAACAAAAAATTAGTCATGAGATTCTAGTAAGAATGATTGATGATAACGGAAACTTAATACCTCCTGGGTTATTTTTACCGGCTGCGGAGCGATTCGATTTGTCTCACAGAATTGACCAATGGGTAATCGATAATACCTTGGCATGGTTATGTGAACATCATAATGATATCGACCATATCGACCATATATCCATTAATTTATCTGGTTTGTCGTTGAGTAATGAAATGCTGCTACAGCACATTATTAAAGCAATAAAGGCAAATAAGGTACAGGCCTCAAAACTTTCGTTTGAAATAACAGAAACAGCCGCCATTGCAAATTTAACGCACGCGAAACTTTTTATTAGTGCACTAAATGCCTATGGATGTAAGTTTGCGCTAGATGATTTTGGCAGTGGTTTGTCATCATTTGCTTATTTAAAAAATCTAAAAGTCGATATGTTAAAAATTGACGGTATGTTTATCAAAGATATGCTCAAAGATCCTATTGACGAAGCAATGGTTAAATCAATTAACGATGTGGGCAAGGTCATGGGCATGGAAACGATTGCTGAATTTGTCGAAAATGATGAAATTCGTCAACGTCTTGAAGAAATAGGCATTAATTACGGGCAGGGATATGGACTTGGAAAGCCAGTACCTATAGATGAAATCATCATTAAAAGTGTGGAACTTATTTAAACTGAACTCGGCCTAATTAGGGCAGTTATTCTGCCCTAATTGATAAAAAGATTAACGACGACGTTTCTTCTTGGGTTTCTTCTTTTTCACTTTTCCTTCAAGCGTTTCTTGAGCAAGTTTTTCAGCAACCTGAGCTTCTTCTACGACCGCCATTTGTGGCGTCTCTAAGCATATCTTTCCAATAGTACCTTGTCGAAACTCATGCAGTAGAATTTCACACGTTTTGTGCATATCTACGCGGCCACCAGCACGTTTAAACCCGCGTACATTACCGATAGCTTCAATTAACTCCCAGTCGTTTTGCGGTAATTCATCGAGCTTATAGCGCTCTTTAATCATCAATGGATAATCCTTTAAAAAATACTCGCCAGCGTATGACGCAATATCTTCGTATTCAAACGCTGTATCTTTAATGGCACCCGTGATAGCCAATCGATAACCACTGTGATCATTGTGTACTTTTGGCCATAGAATGCCAGGCGTGTCACACAGCACAATGCCATTTTTCAAATTAATGCGCTGCTGGCGTTTGGTAACGGCAGGTTCATTACCTGTTTTGGCAATGATTCGTCCAGCAAGGATATTAATGATTGTCGATTTACCAACGTTGGGGATCCCCATAATCATCGCACGAATATCCTTACCTGTTTCATCACGATGAGGTACTAGTTTGCGGCACAGTTCGAGTATTTTAGCGACTTGTGTCGGTTCATTCGCCGTTATTGCTAGCGATGAAATACCTTGTTGACTATTTAGGTGTTCCTGCCATTGAGCAACCACCTCGTCATCAGCCAAATCACATTTGTTGAGTACCTTGATAAGCGGTTTATCACCACGTAATTCATTGGCAAATGGGTTCTCACTAGAATAGGGAATTCGTGCGTCAACGACTTCGATAATAATATCGATTTGCCCCATGACTTCTGTCATTTCTTTACGGGCTTTGTGCATGTGACCGGGGAACCACTGGATAGAGTTTCTACTCATTTGATTTTGTTGCCTTTTTTGTTTTTCTTTAGTCTCATGGGGTACATTGTGGGGTACTAAAAGTATGAGTTCGAATTTGTTATAAATATAGGTATAAATCTATTTTAACTGATGCCGTTTAATATATATATTAAAGAACACTCATTTCTAACAAAGAAAAGGGAGATTAGTGTATTTCTTTTTGAATTTCCCCCTACCTAATCACCTTCGTTTATTCTTATTGTTGCGCCTTTTATTATTCGTGTGTTTCTTTTGTGCCTGTAAGTGTAAGTCTTTAAACTTTTGTAATTCAGCTTTTGTCTCTTCTAGCTCATTCTGTAATTGTGTGTTCTGCTCAGAGATATTTGTTGAATCCTTAATCGCATCTTTTAAGTTTTTATGTTCGTTCTGTAACGACCTTAAAGCGCTCCTACTTGCTTTTAATTCTTCTTGTTCGCTTTTTACACAGTCTGATTCATTATTAATGAGACGTTCGATTGTTTTATTTCGAGGGAGATTATGAACTTTGGCTAAATCGTCCAGGCGTTTATTCGTTACTGTATCAATTACAAAGTTGAAAGATTTAGTACTCTTTCTATTGTCACGAGTTTGTTTTTGTCGCCACGCGTTTTTCATATCTCTCGATATTAATGTTTTCTTATCTTCAGAGAGGGAGCTTAATGCATTGAGAATGCTTTCGGATATGCCAGTTTGAGAAATTGAAATCCACGTTATGTTATATCCTTTATTCTGAAGATAACTAATTGCCCAATTGCAATGTTTTTCATTCCTATCTTTTATCCATGTAAATAAATCTGTTTGAGGCTTCATATTAATAGCATCCCTAAAAATCTTAATAGTTACGTTGTGTCATTCCATCTGAATTTATAAAGAATTCAAGTGTGACTTATACTGTAACAGATAATCATACGCGATACGATACGGCGTACCGCTACTAATTACGTTACTTGTAACGTGATGGTGATTGATTACGGCGTACCGATACTTATACTATGATTTTAAGTGATTTGTTAGAAATATAAGGGGTGGTGTATGCTATAAAACATTATTTGTAATTTTGTTTTTAGATAGGCTAGGTGTATGCTATATAATTAAATTTCTTCAGAAATAGTTGTTATGTATTTAGAGTCAATATTTATAAAATATGAAAATATTCAGGCAGCAGAGAAATACTTTATAGTAAAATTATTACAGTACTTAGATGATGAAATTTCGATAACTAAACCTGTTAAGTTCATGGTTGATGAGTTTGGAATACACGCTCGTGTTGTGTCTAGTTCGATTCGTTATTTAATAAAACATGATTACTGTGTCCAAAGTAAAATAAAAAAGACTCGAGGGAGGTCACTTACAAAGTTGACAATTCAGCCGAAATTAATTGAATTAATAAATGACTGTCAAAGTTTAAATGTTAAGTATCACAGAACTTTAATTGATGACCTCTTGTGTACAGCTCCTTTGTGTCGCGATACCGAAACAGGTAAGCAACATCCTCTGACATTGTCGTGTCGTTTACTGCTGATTGTTTTACTGAGCCATTCTAATAAATGCGGTGTCGTTCGAGGTTTAGGGGGAACAATGTTATGCCAATTGACAGGAATGAAGAAAGCTAGATTAAAATCAGAACTAACTAAGTTAAAAGATTTTGGCTATATTCGTTCATCAGTTTCGGGGTTGAATGGCGAGTACCTATTAGGAACTGTCAACACAGTCTATTTTCTTAATTTAACAAATACGAGATATCGTAATACTGGCTACTCCGGAGCCGTTATTTTGTTTCCGGTCAATATGTTTAAAAGTCATGAAGCAAGTAACCTTATTACTTTGGGCGTCAAAGCAAGGAAGATGAAGGATGAAATGAGTGATAGTTTCAATGCTCCCCTTAACCCCATTTTCTATGAATTTAGACATTACAAGCCTTTTTATGATGATGTCCGTAATATTGATATTAGAGAATTAAGTCAATTTTTTGGAACCAAATTAACCAAAAACCCAGGAACTTATTTACAACTAAAAATATCTGAATACGCATCATACCTGCTGTCAACTCATTGGAAGACGTTGATAGGCTCTAGAGTTTTTCACTGTGAATATTTAATGTCCCAAATTAGAATGGAAGCTCTTGCTACGAGATATAGATCCAGAAAGGAAAGAGGCTCTACCCATGAGGATGAGCAAATAGAATTGTTATATGAGATGATTTTTTCGTTAGCAATGGAATTAGCACTTACTATTAAATCAGCTGTGGAACCTATAGAGTCAAAAGTTCAGTTCAAATTTGAAGATATGGATTTCGTAATTCTTCCCACTGGCTTAAAAGGTGGGATTAGCGCCAGGAGTTATCCATCAATAGAGCTGCATTCGAAAAATATGAACGATAAGCTAACAGGTTTTTATCTTTTAAATGAGCTTTTCGAACATATTGGGGATGAAGATGCTGGTATGAGCAAAAAAGTTTCTTTATCAGTTGAAGAGCAGTATAAATATGGCTTACTTACACGACCTAATCCAAAAAAAGAAAAATATCTCTACAAGGTGAGGGAATTAAAGGTGTTCTAATGTTGATTGAGTTTTAGTTTCATTTTAAATAGTTTGCTGTTGTTAGGTATATAACTCCAGAGTAGTCAAGTTAGCAATACCTGATAATTAGCACAGCTAGACTTGTGAAATAAATTAAAGACTTCTATATGGTGGAGATTGTTAACGTCGGTATAACTAGTATTAGTAAGTTAACTAAGTCTATACCTAAAGCTATCCATTAAATAATTACAAGTATCAACATTCTTATGTGTAACTAAAACCACCATAGGAATACTGATATGAAAGTAAGGCATATAACCAATCAGAACTTAACCCTCTCTAGTCAAGACACTTATAATGATTACCCAATCCAGACTCATTGTGGGGCGTTAGCTATCAATTATCTAGAGCGTATTGATAAAACGTTGGTATATGCTTTACTAGAGCACGCAAGAACATTTGTAATCAGGGTTGATTTAAGGCTTCCTGCTAATAAAATTAATGATAAGACTAATGTAATTTCTAAGTTTTTTGATTCACTTAAAGCACAGATACGAGCTGACTTATTGAAAAAAGAGAAAGGTGGTATACGAGTTCATCCTTGTACGCTGAGATATATTTGGGTTAAAGAAAAAGATACTTCTATTAATAATCATTACCATGTGTTGCTGTTACTTAATCATGATACCTATCATACATTAGGTGATTTTAAGGCTGAGGAAGGGAACATGGCTGCTCGGATTAAAAAGGCGTGGACGAGTGCGTTAAATATTGATTTTGGTGAATGTGTAAGATTGGTCTATTTTCCAAGGAATCCAACATACAGTATCAACGCGAACTCAAAGGATGCCCCTCAAGATATCAATAGTGTGATTCATCGGACTAGTTATTTTGCTAAGGTTAAAACTAAGTCATACGGAGACGGTAAAAGGTCATTTGGCTGCAGTATGAACTGATATGTGCTTGTTGTTCACTTTTTAGTGTAAAACCTGATAAAAGGAAGCTCACTACCTAAAATAGTTCAGATGCCTTTACTGGTAGGGTTTACAAGATCCCATAATTCCAAAATGAGTACTTGAACATACCAAAAAAGAGCTGCTGAAATGCAGCTCTTTTGACGTCTAATCGAATAGGCTAGCGATACCAGCTACTACTCCACCAGCAATAGCTAATGGAACAGCTACAGGAGCCGCTGCAACGCCTAAACCAACAGTTGCAGCACCAGAGGCTAGTGTTCCAATTACAGCGCCTGAGCTTGCTGCTACGACGGTTCTACCGACGCTTACTTCTGATGTGCCTGTTAACTCTTTTGATACTTCATTGCCACTTAAGCCAATGGCGAGTGCTTTTTCAATTGTCATCTATGATCCTCGTTTAAAGTTGAATGTGAGCAAATATACTCACGTTAGTAACTGAATTGGTTTTGATGTACGTGCTTACAATTCCAATTCAATAAAATCCCGATCAACATCTTCTTGGGTAATTCCGATGTATCTCAGGGTTGTGCCCTCAGAGCTATGTCTGAGCATTTTCATCACACGCGCGATGTCTTTTGTCTTGTGGTAAAGATGATAACCACGAGTTTTACGCATTGAGTGGGTGCCTAAGCGAAGATTTAGCTCTTCGCCAACGAGTTCAAAGGCTTTTGAGACTGCGCGCCGTGTAAGCGGCCTAGGGGCTCTATTGATAGCTTGTTGATTACGGTGTGATTGAAATAAGTAGATGTGGTGTGGGTAGGTTAACTTGATGTCATTAATCAGAATGATGGTTTTAGCGTTGAGCTTTATCTCAGCACGTTTGCCTGTTTTCCCTTCGTAGATAATTAAACGTTCATCTTGAATATCAGTGAACTTAATTGATAACAAATCTGAGATACGTAATGCCAGGTTTAAGCCAATGTTCCAAAGTTGACTCATTTGCTTAGAGCAACGTCGTTCAAGTAAATGGCTAATTAGCCTAACCGTATCTAGATCTTTTACTGCATGTACTTCAGCCATAATTGAATCTCCGTGTCGTTAGGGGAAATTAACCAATCTCGATACTCACTTCAAAGGCATCCATCGCGTGATATTCAATGAAATTGCAAATGAAGGTATTGATGAACTGATAGTTAGCAATTGCGCAATGCTCACGACCAAATAACGTCGTGAGTCGTAATCTCTTAAAACAGATATCAATCTCTTTCGCTAGTTCGGCAAATGGATGGCCCTGATAAGAAAAGTCAGTCATGTAAATTAACTGCCAGCGAGATTGAGAATGCTCGATACGAATTTCGACGGGATGGTAACCGCCATATTCAGCTGAATAATCAGGATCTCTATAATTGAAGGTTAACGCCTGGCTAGCCTCAACATCAATCTGTTGGGTGCGCAGAGCAGCGTTAAGTATCTTAAAAAGTTTATTGGGTAGTTTTATCCCTTGAGGTTTAATAAATTCTAATTGCATGGGGTTATCCTTGAAGTGCTGGGAATATTGGAAATAGTTTGATTGAGGTAAAGAGCCGATAGACTGGTGAATAGTGTGTTAAAGCAATCCACGTTCGGCAAAAGAGCTGGTGGTCTTGCCAACGACAACATGATCAAGCACTGAAACATCAATGAGACCAAGTGCTTGAGTCAGCCTACTTGTAATGGCTATATCAGTTTGCGAAGGTTTACTTGAACCAGAAGGGTGGTTATGTGCAAAAATCACCGCTGCTGCGTTATGAGTAAGCACTGTCTTAACAATCTCACGTGGATAAACACTAGCGGCATTGATAGTGCCAAAGAACAGCTCTTGAAAATCAATCATCTGATGCTGTGAATCAAGCAGCATTACTGCAAATACTTCCCTCTCATAATTTCCCAACTTAAACCTTAAGAACTCCTTAGTGGCCTCAGAGCTCGTAAATGCATCTTCACGAACGTACTTACAGGCCAATATCTCAGCCGCTGCTTCTAACACTTGGTTCTCAGTCATAGGCGTATCAAACGTATATGTCTGGTTGTTTGTAGTGTGCATAATCCGTCTCCTTTTAGTTTATGGCGTCTAATGCACACAAGTAATATATGTCTCAAATATTTTTGAATGGCATCGAGCGTAAATTTTTACCCATCAAGCCAATGCTGTGAATGAACACACAGGATTAAAGACGATGAGATTTATTAAATTAAAAGAAGTGATGGAATGTACTGGCTTGGGTCGCTCAACGATTTACAAATACATTGAGAAAGGAGAATTCCCAAAGTCAATTTCATTAGGCGAGAGGGCAGTCGCTTGGCTAGAAAGCGAGGTCCATGATTGGATGATGGCGAAACTAGAAGAGAGAGGAACGGCATAGAACATCGCTATTCACAAGACATGGCCGATCGCATATAGTGGCGTTTTGTAGTCATTCATGAGCAAGGACGTTATGAATATAAAACACCTCAAAAACCTTCCCTACCAATTTGCTTTTAATCAGCACAATGAAATTGTTCATATATCAACTGTACAAAGTGGTCTTAAATGCAACTGTTTTTGTGCGAGCTGCGGTGTCGCTTTGGTTGCGCGTAAAGGACAGAAGAATATACAACATTTCGCACACCATTCAGAGCAAGAGCGGGATTGTGCTGGTGGGTTAGAAACAGAATTGCACTTACGTGCAAAAGCTATTATTGAAAGAAACATGTCAGTGATGTTTCCAATGAGGTTTTTAAATTCGAAAGAACGTCAGATTGTACCGCTCGAAACTGTTGTAATTGAAGTTTATAAGGGAGATAGAAAACCTGACTTAATCGTCACTGTTGATGGTCATGAATATTTAATAGAGATTGCCGTTACTCACTTTTCTGACTCAAAGAAAAAGTTAGCCTATCGAGAAATGGGAGTCTCTGCATTTGAAATAGATTTATCCAATTTATACGTAGATGATGTTCTTGAGCTTGATAAAGAGATAGAACAAGCGCTGATGACAAATTCAAATGTAGCAAGTATGGCTTGGGTGTCGTTGAATTTATGCTCTCCAATAGGGCAGCAAGTTAAGGTGCAAGAACATCAAGATTCTCAGCAGTTAATCGAGCGAAACAATAAATTGAAAACAGATAATGATAAACTAGAAATCCAGTTGGTCAGCAATGCCAAGTACCTCGAATCTAAGAAGCATATAGAGGATAAAATTAGAGAGTTTGATAATGTTAATCGTGAAATAAGCTCAAGAAAAAAACAACTTATCGCCTTAGATCGAACTGTAAAAAATCAAATGGAGACAGTAGTAAGCTATAATAAAGAATTACCAGTACTTCATGAAACATTAATTGGACAACATAAAACGTTATTAAAAAAGCATGATGCAGCGACGGCTAATCTGACTAGACTGCATATGAAAGTTCATGATGTTAGTAATGAGCTTAGTGGCATTTCGAAAAGAATGGAAACAGCACGACACGAAGAAGAAATATTTGAGAATAAAAAACTAGAATTTGAATATTTTGAAAAGCACGTTGATTATTTGTTGGAAATGTTAAATGCACGCGGTTGTGATGTTAGGAAAGCAGCGGAATTGACAGAAAGTATTCATGAGATTGAATACACTCTTAAGGATAAGAAAGAGAAGCTTGAAGGTGAAATCTCATTAATAACTGCTGAGAAGCTTGAAATACAGAATAGAGCTAACTGTGAGTTAAAAAAACTTAATGAACATCGAGATAAACTAAAACTAGATATTGAGACCTTTAAGGCCCAAAGAGACAAAGCACAATCAGAAGCGTTTAAAGCTGAAAGAATGAAAAAACAAATATTACGTTCAGAATAAGTTTTACTCGAAATAATGAAAAACCAGCGGCCACTATGTGACGGCTGGCTCTTCTACCCACCCTTACCCGTAGTACAAAATTGCGATTCGACTAATAAGAATACCGTTCGTCTAGCTTTTTACAAAGCAACAATAATGCTCTCCTAAATTGGTTAGACTCGCGGTGTAATAGCGTAATGGCTTTTTACACGGCGTGTTATAGATATAACTAATCTTACCTTGTTCGTGGTATTTCCACTCTTTTGGCGTTGAGGTGCCATTGCCTATTGGGTTCGTCTAAACTACCAAACTGCTGGATATTCTACAATATCCGGAACTGAAAATCCGTGATTAAGAAGCTGTTTTCGCAATACAAATTGGAGCATAAGAGCGTGACCTGTATTTTTTTCTAGCTTTAATTTTTCATTTAGAAAATAGTTTAACGCATTAAATACTTCACTCAGTGCTAATTGCTCACTAATGCTTGATTTCCATAATGAATCTTGGTCGTACTGATTAGTTTTATCACTCAAGTCACGAGGTAAAGAATATGACTGATATACAATTCTAAATAGGTTATTACCTTGATGGTGAATAACAATTTTTTGCTGTGGCACGTGAGAAATACGGAAAATGCTGCCTTGTGCTATGTCAAAGTTCATTAAGTGACTTAAAATTATTTTACCTTCTACTTTAAAGAACTCCACTTCGTTATCATCACTGTAATTCCAATATACCTTAAATGAATTACGACGTAGTTTATGACCAAATAATTCAAGCAATGGCTTTAGTTGTTGCTCAGTTCCTAGTTTGCTTCCATTTTTCCAAGCACTAACGATTGATTGTTGTGTCCGACATGCGTCTTTAATCTCGTTTTGAGTCCATCCTTCATTAAGTGCTAATTTTATTAGTTGTTTAGTCTGCTTGAATGGTCTTTTTTGTTTCTTAGTTGAATTCATTATATCCCTCAAAAGACAGGTGAGAAATCACCTGTCTTATCCATAACAACTATTTTTTTTGATTTGGATTTAGTTGCTTACCTTTATTTCCCTGAACTTTAGCATAAGCATTATTAGAACCAGAAGTTCTTTTATTAGGATTATTTTGATTTGCTTTATGATTGTTTTGGTTTGACATGGTATTTCTCCGTTAATTAGTGTTGAAAGTCACGGTCTAGTTTATGTGTGAGTTAAAAAATAAAAACTGATATTTTAATGATAATTAGTAATATTGAGAGATACTATCGAAAGTAGTTAGTTATCGGCATTGGTGGGTATTGATTATTCAAGGAAGAACGGATTAATAAGGCAACTTATATCAATGGAATAGAAAATCAATGATGTAATCAAAATGATTGTATCGTTATTTCGCAATTGTTATAGTATCGCCAATATCAACATTGAACTGCATAAAACATGACTATTAAAGCACTAGAATTGCTTTCTCATGCACAAAAAGAACGACTAGCCTTTATCGACTTTAGTTTGCAATACTTCGGGCAAGTGACTCGTGCAGACATTATTCAACGATACAAAACCGGTCTTGCAGCTGCAACTCGTGATTTTTCACTTTATAAAGAATATGCAGCCGATAATTTAATCCTAAAACATCAGACTAAAAGCTATCATCGTGTAGATTGCTTTCAACCTTTATTTGAACATAATCCCGACGCTATATTAGCTGGCTTATGCCGTGGGTTTGGTGATGGGTTATCAAATGACGTACAACCAAGTGAGGTCTGTTTTAATTCAATTAAACGAGCACAGCCCAATGTAGACGTTGTTTCTTGTGTCATGCGTGCAATTACTAATCAATTAGCAATTAGAATAAAATACTTCTCTGTATCAAATGGGGAATCTATTAGGGAAATAATACCTCATTCAATTGCTAATAATGGTTCAAGATGGCATGTAAGGGCATATGACCGTAAAAATAAAGGGTTCAGAGACTTTGTATTATCAAGACTAACTAACGTTGAAATAATCTCAGCTGAGCTTCGTAATGTTGAAACAAAAGATAACGATGCTCAATGGAACTGTATTTTAGAGTTAGATATCAAGGCTCATCCTGATCTCAAACATAAGAAAGCAATTGAACTTGATCATGAAATGCATGACGGTTTACTAACACTTGAAATTAGAGCAGCGCTAGTTGGCTACCTACTAAATGAATGGCGAGTAGATTGTTCCGAAAATAATATACTTAATCCCAATCAATATCAGCTTGCTCTAGTCAATCGTAAACAAATTATAAACGTTGAAAATAATAATTTAGCACCAGGTTACTTTAAGACAGAAATATATAATGATTAATGAACAACAACTAATTGAATTTGGTTTTAAATTTGGCCGCAATGGTGCACATTCAGCAAGAAGTATGATGATAGAAGAGTTAAAACAACTTCTATTTTCTCGTGAAGAGTCAGCCACAAAAAAAGACTATGAAGATGATATCATCAACTTCAATATATTACATAAGCCAACTGAAAAATCGCGTGCGTTAACCTTTAGGCATTTAGTTGATCTATATGGAATGTCTATGGATATTCAATTATTTAACGTATTTCGCCAATGGTGGGAACTATCAGAAGATGCACAGCCTATCTTAGCATTGCAGCTTGCTGTTGCTCGTGATCCAATTCTCAGAAATTCTGCCAGCGTTATTCTTCCGCTTCAGCTCGGTGAACATTTACCTCGTGAAATAGTAGAGCAACATTTGGCTAAAGACGATCCTGATCGCTTTAGCGCAGCATCGTTAAAGTCATTCGCACAAAATATTAATGGCACATGGACTCAAGCAAGTTATTTAGAAGGTAAAGCTAAAAAGTACCGTTCACAACCTAAAGCTACCTATGTAAATCTAGCCTATGCATTATTTTTAGCACACTGCCATGGGTTATCTGGTCAACGTATGTTCGACAGTTTTTGGTGTCAAATATTATCTCAAGATAAAGAACATTTGTTTGAGTTAGCGCACAGAGCTTCCTTGAGAGGTTTAATAAACTTCAAACAGGTCAGTGAAGTGATAGAAGTCACCTTTCCAAACATAGAGTTACCTAAGGTAACCCAGTCAAAGGAGCAAGGTTAAATGTCAGATCGCCTATCTAAATTATTGCAAAGCTTTGACAGCCATATCAGCATTCCATGGCCTAAAGCCGTTTCTGCTGACGAACGCACTATTTTTGTTGTTTACAACAAAGAAGACGAATTAAAGCTCCGAGCCAGAATCGGCGAGTTTGAAGCCAGTACTACGCAAAGTGGTCATCCTTGGCTTCAGCTTGACCTAACTCATAGCTTTGAAAACTGGATGGAAGAACAAGACTATAAAGAAACCTACTTTGAAGACCCTGAATATCTCAAAGGGCTTTATGAAGACTTTTCAGATGAACTTATCGAAAATTTAAAGTCTCAATTTATAGAAAAACAAGATGTAAATGGTGTTGTTGCCTTACTCGGCTGCGGAGCATTATTTGGGTTTGCATCCGTATCTGGCTTAGTTGAAGAAATAGCAAAAGAGGTAAAAGGCCGATTAGTCGTTTTTTTTCCAGGCGAACACCAAAACAATAATTACAAACTTTTAGATGCCAAGGATGGGTGGGGTTACCACGCAACTGCCATCACAGCAATGACATAAGGAATATAATAAAATGCTAAACCGCGACATTTATTTAAACGATCCACTTACTAGCCGCCTTGCTAACAATGGTGTTGCCCAAGTAAAAGATGATTTATCTAAAACTGCACTAGAAACCTTAGAATATGAATTAAGAACCTTTGTTTGTGATGGTGCTTATGCCGCAGGCATGGAAAAAATACTTGATGCTTATCTACAAAATGTGAAAAATGATGGCGAGCAACCCGGTGTTTGGATAAGTGGATTCTTTGGCTCAGGTAAATCGCATTTAGCAAAAATGCTTCGTACTTTATGGACCAACCAAAAACTAAATGATGGTAGCTATGCACGTAGTTTAGTAGACCTACCTAGTAATATTGCTGCTCAATTTGATGAGCTATCTAAACTTGCATCTCAACACCAAGGCTTACATGCTGCTTCTGGTACCTTAGGTGCAGGTGCAGGTGAACAAGTTCGTTTAGCATTTTTAGGTATTATTTTTAAATCAGCATGCTTACCAGAGCAATATCATTTAGCTCGTTTTGTTATCTGGTTAAAAGAAGAAGGTGTATTAGAACAAGTACAAGCTTATATTACTGAAAATGCCAAAGCGAAAGAAGGTCGCGACCCTTGGACACATGAATTAAAAAACCTTCATGTTTCTCCTATTATGGGTAATGCCTTACTTCAAGCACTACCAGGCATGGCTAGTGACGTAAAAGAAGTGCGTGATATGTTACGTGCACAATATAAAATTGTTGACGACGTAACCAATGATGAAATGGTTACCGCAATCATGGATTCCTTAGCGGTAAATGGTGAACTGCCTCTAACATTAGTGGTACTTGATGAAGTGCAACAATACATTGGCGACGATGTTAAAAAAGCTTTCGATGTACAAGAAGTGGTTGAAACTTGTAGTGGTAATGGTCGATTAAATTCTAAGTTACTCTTTGTGGCAACAGGTCAAAGCTCTTTAACAGGTACTGCGAACTTAAGCCGTCTGAAAGGACGCTTTCAGGTGCCTGTGCAACTTGAAGATACCGATGTTGATTCAGTAATCCGTAAAGTAATTCTGCAAAAAAATGAATCAGCTCGCCCTCAAATCCAAAGCGTTATTGATAACGAGTTAGGTGAAATTTCACGTCATTTACGTGGCAGTATTATTGAACACAACAAAGATGATGAAAAATGGATGATTGCAGACTATCCGCTATTACCTGTTCGCCGTCGTTTCTGGGAAAAAGTATTACCAGCATTAGATAAAACAGGAACTGGCTCCCAATTAAGAAACCAACTCCGCATTGTTCATGGCGCAACAAAAAGTACGGCTGAATTTAGCCTTGGTTATGTTGTACCTGCGGACTTTATTTATGACGAAATAGCTATAAACCTTGTTCAAAGTGGCGCTATTGGTAAAGATATTTACGAAACTATTAGTCGCTTAAAAGGTGGCGATACCGACCAAAAACTCCAAGGACGTATTCTTGCACTGATTTTACTAATCAGTAAATTACCAACCGATATTGAATACGGCATAGCTGCTACAGCGGATACTCTGGCTGATTTATTGCTGGAGAATTTATTGGAAGGTAAGCATGAACTTCGTGCCAATGTACCTAAGCTATTAACTCAATTAGTTGACGATGGTTTGGTTATGCCAATGCAAACTACGGCAGGTGAAGAGTACCGTTTACAAACAATTGAAAGCCAACAGTGGTACGACGAATATCGTCAGCAAGAAAATGATTTCAAAAGTAACCTGCAGAGAATAGAAGTATTCCGTTCAAAAGAAATTCAGAGGTATGTACAAAAGCAAGTTGCGCAGTCAAGAATTACGCAAGGAACCGTTGCAGAATCACGTATGATCAACCTAGAGTTTGGTAATGAACTACCAAGCGATGCAGATAAAAAATTATATGCCTGGGCACCTGAAGTACTTGAAAAACAGTTCAATGATCTTGCGCGTGGTGCAAACCCTGATTCTGCAACCATTTTTATTTATGTACCAACTACACAGCGAGATGAACTACGTAAAGCTATTATTAAATTAAAAGCCGCAGAAAGTACCATTGATGTTCGTGGTGCTGCTAAAACCGATGCGGGTAAGGAAGCTTACGCGGCCATGGAATATCGCTTTAAAGAAGCTGATCGAGCGAAAAAAGCGATTTTAAATGATATTTTTGCCCAAATACAAGTAAAACTCGCAGGTGGTCAAGAGGTTGAAGGCGAATCTTTAGCCGAGCAAATTCAAAATGCAGGTGTATTAGCCTGTCAGCGTTTATTCAGCAAATTTAAAATGGCTGACAACAAAGGTTGGGCAAAAGTATTCCAACGCGCAAGTACACAAGCTGATGCTAATGCACTTGAAGCCATTGAACATAATGATGAAGCTGACAAACACCCTGTGTGTGCCGAAGTAAAACGCTTTATTGGTGTAATGAAAACAGGCCGTGAAATTATCGACACCTTTAAGGGGGCACCTTACGGTTGGGGTAAAGATACTATTGAAGGTGCGCTATTTGCTATGTTAGCGGCAGGTGTCTTAAAAGCCTCAGACGGACAAGAAAAAGCGGTAGATGCTAAGAGCCTTGATAGATCATCAGTGACGCAAACTAAATTCCGTCCTGAAAATGTCACGCTATCTAAAGTGCAAATAATTAAAGTTCGCGGGTTAATTAATGCATTGTTACCTGAAGGACAAAATTGCAATACAGGTGAAGAGCAAAGCAAACTACCATTAGCCATTATTAACGCTAAACAAGTTGCGCGTAGTGCAGGTGGTGAATCTCCATTACCATTGGCACCAAGTACCAGTGTGCTTACCAATCTTGAAATGTATACAGGTAACGATCAATTACAACAAGCCTTTGATGCCAAAGACGACATTCAAAGCCAGTTCACTCAATGGCAAGATCAAGCTGATCTAGTTAAAGCAAGAACAAACCAATGGCATGAACTTAATACGGCCATGCGTTACTGTAAAGACTTAGCTGTTCATGCCAACTTAACACAGCAAATGGACTCAATTGTTGAAAGCCGAAGCTTACTCGTTGAGCCAAACCCAGTTACGCCGCTACTTCAACAAGCAGAGTCAGCTCTACGGGATGCAATTACTGCCAAACTAGCTGAATATGAAGAAGAGTTTAATGCCTGTCATCGCGATCTTACCGACGATACTAATTGGCTGAAGCTTGATGACGTTAAAAAGCAAGCGTTATTAGCCAAACGTAGCCTTTCAACTATACCAAGTGTTGATTTATCTTCAGCTGCCGCAGTTTACGATGCATTAGAAGAAACTAGCTTTGTGCAATGGAGTGATCGAATTTCAGCATTGCCAGGTCGTTTTGACGCTGCGCTTAAAGATGCAATTAGTGAGCTTGCTCCAAAAGTAAGGTACTGCCGCTTAAATAAGCCAATGATTGAATCAGAAGATCAATTGCTAGATTGGCTTGCGGAAGTTGAAGCTCAAATACGTGTAGAACTTGCCAATGGTCCAGTAGTTCCGAGTTAGAGCAAACTATTAATAAGAGCACCTAAATTAGAGTTTGCTCAAAAGGAATAAAAAATGAGAACACCATTAGATAAAGCATTACGTGGCAAGCTAGAAAAAAACGTTGAAAAAGCCCGTGATATTGTCGAAATAGCAGTAGCAGAAGCGCTCACTCGTTTAGGTATTAGCGATGGAAGCGCACCAAGTTATTTATCTGAAGCAGAACGTAAACTAAGAAACCGTTTACGTGCCCATGGCCGCCAGTTAGGTGATGCATTAAACAAGGAATCAGGTAACCAAGAAACTGAACTCTTAATTAACGAAATGTCATACGAGCATTGGCATCGAATGCTATTTGCTCGCTTTTTAGAGCAAAGTGACATGTTAATGTACGACCAAAACACCCACGTTACTTTAGATGAGTGTTTTGAGTTAGCTGAAGAAGAAGTCGATATAACAGATGGTTGGGAATTAGCAGGTCAATTAGCACAGAAAATGCTACCACAAATATTTCGTGCTGATTCGCCAGTGTTTGAAGTAAAGCTTTCAATTAACCATGTTAATACTCTAGAGGAGCTAATAGCCGATTTACACCCTGACACTTACCAAGCGTCAGATTCTCTCGGTTGGTGTTATCAATATTGGCAAAATAAAAAGAAAATTGAAGTTAATGAACAAATAAAGTCAGGATTAAATGTTGGAGCGAAGGAATTAAGCCCTGTTACTCAATTGTTTACTGAACCCTATATGGTTAGCTTTTTGCTCGACAATGCTTTAGGTGCTTGGTGGGCAAAACGCCGATTAACATCAGATGACTTACAAACAGCCACTAGTGAACAAGAGCTACGAGAACTCGCTGCTATTCCAGGTGTTCCACTAGAATATTTACGTTTTGTTCAGAAAGAAGATACATGTGCCCACAGCGGAGAGAAGGTAAAAACTTGGGCTAACGCCGCAGGTGATTTTGACAAGTGGCCTGAAGATTTAAGTGAACTTAAAACACTCGATCCCTGCTGTGGTTCAGGTCACTTCTTAGTCGCTAAATTCCTAATGCTAGTGCCAATGCGTATGGAATTAGAAGCATTAACCGCTAAGCAAGCGATTGATAGAGTTATCGCTGAAAACATCCATGGTTTAGAACTAGATCAACGTTGTGTTGAGCTTGCTGCTTTTGCATTAGCCCTTGAAGCCTGGCGTTATCCAGATGCTGGTGGCTATCGTCAATTACCTGCGCTACAACTCGCTTGTTCTGGCATGTCAATTAATGAAGCACAAAAAGAGTGGGAAGGCTTAACTAAGGATGATGAAGAGTTACAAGGTGCTATAGAGTGGATGCAAAAAGCGTTTAAAGATGCCCCCATTTTGGGGAGCTTGAATGACCCTCATAGAACATTAAGTACTGATAAGCTGCCCTGGGTTCAGCTTCAAGATAAAATCAATAACAAACTTGAAGTTAGTAATGAAACACTACTAACTTCAATGGGGTTAGCTAAAGTTGCACAATTTTTATATGAAAAATATGACTGGGTCATTACAAACGTTCCTTATCTAGCTAGGGGAAAGCAAGTTAACAAACTTCGCACATATTGCGAGAAAAACTATCCTGTCTCAAATGTAGATTTAGCAACTGTGTTTCTTGAACGTTGTCTCGAACTAAATAATAGCAATGGCACTATTAGCCTTGTTTTACCACAAAACTGGTTGTTTTTAACTAGATATAAAGATTTTAGAGAAAAACTGCTTAAGAATAATATATGGAATATGGTAGTAAGGCTTGGAACCAAAAGCTTTCAAACACCAATGTGGGACTTCAATGTGCAGCTTATCTCATTATCAAATCATGTTGATGATGGAAAAGAAAGCTATATAAATGGCCTTGATGTGTCAGATTCACAAAAAGCTTTTGAAAAAGCTAATTCTTTGAGTAGCTCTGAACTAAAGGTAGTTAAAGTTTCAGAACAATTATCAAATCCAGATTCTATTATTACTTTTGAAGAAGCTAGTAATCTAGATTTATTAGGGAAATATGCTATTTCTATGCGAGGAATCGTATCCGGCGACACTGATAAGTGGATAAAAAAATATTGGGAAATTAAAGATGAAAAATATCGCTATTTGCAAAGCACACCAAGTCATACTGAAATTGGGCTAGGAAAGGAAAGTGTTATAGATTGGTCAAAGAAAGGAGTGGGGATGTTACGCCCTGGCACTTCAAACTTGGCTTATGGTAATAAAGGAGTTGCTTTAGGGCAAATGAATATATTACCAGCGACTAATTATGATGGTTCGTTATATGATAATAATACGGCTACAATCGTTCCTCATGACATAGATCATTTACCTGCCATATACAGTTTTAGCTCATCCCAAAAGTTTAACAAAGTTGTAAGGCAGATAGATCAAGCTCTGAAAGTAACTAATGCGACTCTACTAAAAGTTCCATTCGATATAGATTACTGGACTTCAGTTGCAAAGAAAGACTTTCCAAATGGTCTCCCTCAGCCATACTCAAACAACCCATCTCAATGGGTCTTCCACGGTCATCCTTGTGCATCAGTAGTTTGGGATGAAGAAATAAAAACTACTGCGGTCAGTGAATTACGCCAAGACGATACAGTTCTACAAGTCGCCGTTGCTTGTTTGTTAGGTTATCGATGGCCAGCAGAGTTTGATACTGAAATGGAACTGGCTCCTGAAGTGCGTGAAATCATCGCTAAAAACAAAGTCTTTGATGATTTAGTGGATGATGATGGCATTGTTTGTATTCCTGCAATCCGTGGTGAAAAGCCCGCTGTTGATAGATTAGAAGCTATTTTACATGCTGCATATGGTGATGAGTGGTCTGCTACTGTACTCAATAATCTATTAAAGTCCGTTAAGTCTCGCGACTTAAACCTATGGCTGCGTGATAAATTCTTTGAACAACATTCAAAGTTATTCCAACATCGCCCATTTATTTGGCAAATTTGGGATGGGTTATCAGATGGTTTCTCGGCATTAGTTAATTATCACACGCTAGATTACAAAGGATTAGAACGTTTAATTTACACCTACCTTGATGATTGGATCAGTACTCAAATTCAACAAGAAAAAGATGGGGATGAAGGCGCTGAACTAAGATTAACCGCTGCAAGAAACTTAAGAGAGCAACTAGAAGCGATTCTTTTAGGTGAGAAGGATCTCGATATTTTCGTACGTTGGAAGTCACTAGCCGAACAACCTATCGGCTGGAATCCAGATTTAAATGATGGAGTGCGCTTAAACATCCGCCCATTTATGCAAGCCAAAGACGTCGGAAAAAAAGACGCTGGCATATTGCGCTCAAAACCAAACATCCATTGGAAAAAAGACCGAGGTACCGATGTTGCTTCAGCCCCATGGTTTGATCTTGGCTTGGAATACGGTGGTAAACAAGGCGACCGAATAAATGACCATCACCTGACTTTAGCTGATAAGATTGAAGCTAGAGATAAAATAAAAGAGACTAATTAGCATGAGTACTGTTAATCCAATAAACCAATTAAGTATTGAGGGGTTTAAATCAATCCGTTCGATGAAGAATCTTCAATTAAATAGACTTAATGTTTTAATTGGCGCGAATGGTGTTGGTAAAAGTAACTTTGTTTCTTACTTTAAATTACTAGGTGAAATGTTAGATAGTCGCTTGCAGGTTTGGAGTCAAAAACAGGGTAAGGCTGAACGAGTGTTAAGCTTTGGTGTTAAAGAGACATCCGAATTTTCATCATTTGTTACTTTTGGCATTAATGGTTATAAATTTATTCTTGAACCAACGATTGATGGCGGATTTACTTTCAGCCTAGAATCTTTATATTTTGATGGCCCTTACTATGGAGAGAAATGGATTGCCTTAGGCTCTGGCCATAGTGAAGCCAAATTAAAAGAAAAATTTGAGAAAAGTAAAAAATGGACTGAAGCCGATTATTGCTATAGCTCAATATCTAGCTGGCGTGTATATCATTTTCACGATACGAGTGATACGGCAGGTGTAAAGCGGACCTGTGAAGTTCATGATAATGAGTATTTAAGAACTGATGCATCTAATTTAGCTGCTTATTTGTATCATTTAAAATCTGAATCGCCAGATGTATATAGTCAAATACGCAAGACAGTACGATTAGCTGTTCCATTTTTCGATGACTTTGTTTTAAAACCAACCAAACTAGATAGTGAAGAAGAACAAATTCGCTTACTTTGGACACAGTTAGATAGTGATTATGCATTGTGGCCAAGCCAACTGTCTGATGGCTCTATACGCTTTATTTGTTTAGTAACGGCACTAATGCAACCATCAGCGCCATCTACGATAATTATTGATGAGCCAGAACTCGGTTTACACCCTTATGCAATAACATTGTTAGGCGCTTTATTAAGATCTGCCTCTCAACGTATGCAGGTTATTATTTCGACACAATCGGTTCCGCTTCTTAATGAGTTTGAAATAGATGATTTAATTGTAGTGGAACGAGAAAAAGGTGGTTCGATTTTTAAACGTTTAGATGAAACCAAATTTGAAAGTTGGTTAGAAGATTATTCAGTTGGAGAGCTTTGGGAGAAGAACATTTTAGGTGGGAGACCATCAAAATGATTAGAGTTCATGTGATATGTGAAGGACAAAGTGAAGAAGCTTTTGTAAATGAAATATTATGTCCAAGTTTTTATGCTCAAGGCATTCAACTATTACCTGCATTAATAGGTAGACCAGGACACAAAGGTGGAAACTTTAAGTTTGAACGATTATTGCCCGAAATTGAAAAGAGATTATTAGGTGATGCTAATTGCTATTGTACTACCTTTTTTGATTTCTATGGTCTTCCACCATCATTTCCTGGTAAAGAGGATGTAACTGTTAATGATACAATTGAACAGAAGTCTAACAAGGTAAATCAAGCCACAACAACTAAGCTTACAGAGAGACTTGGTGAAAATGCTATGCGTCGTTTTATTCCTTTTATACAAATGTATGAGTTTGAAGGCTTGTTATTTAGTGATCCTGAAAAAATGGCGTTAGGGATGGATAAACCCGACTTAATAGAACATTTTCAACAAATATCCAATGATTTTACAACGCCTGAACACATTAATAACAGCCCACAAACAGCCCCCAGTAAACGCATAATTAATGTCATTAGAGGGTATGAAAAACCATTAATGGGCGTATTAGCTGCTTTAGAGGTTGGTTTGGACTCAATGCGTGCGAACTGCCAATTATTTGATCAATGGCTTTCTAATATTGAAGCTATTTCAGGGGATAGTAATTAAATGCAATTAATTGATTATCTAGCTGAACAACTTCGAAATTCAGCTAATTATAATTCAGCCGTGCAGATCGCACCTGCTGCTATTTTGTGGACTGATATTGAACGTCAGTGGCAGTCTGCCATGCCTTCAATTAAGCAGTACTTACCTGAATTAGTTGAGTTAGGTGAATATAAACCTGATGAAAGAATAGGTCCCGCTATTTGGATTAAGTGTGCCATTGCTGGTGTATTAGAAGAACTTGAGTTTCCAGAGGGTAAAACGCCTATAATTTATTTGCCAGGTGTTGGACGTAAAGATTTGCGAGCAATAGAACAATGTCCTGATGAGTTAAGGCCACTGGCAGAGTTACAATATCGTGGGTGTTGGTGGGCTTATAACTCAGCAGGTAGAGATTGGTCTGTAGGTTCATTTTTAACGAACCCTCGTGTTGGTTTAGAGCTTGATGTAGCAAAAGATAAAAAGACCCAAGCTGCGATTTTGAAAATTTTACCTGACTTATTAGAAACACCTGATGAGTCATTAAGAGGTAAAAAGTTAGAAGCTCAAGATTTCATTAATATTGTGATGGATGACCCTGCAAAAGATATTCTAGGTTGGTTAAATACCCCTGAAGATAAGCAAGCTTTATGGCAAGACAGTAAGTGGCCTATTTTCAAACAAATGTGTTTGGATAAATTTGGCTTTGATCCTGAAAAGGCCGATGTCGCGTCGGTGTTATTTAGCTTATGCGAATCCGAGGGACAATGGCTGGCTGTTTGGCAACGCTTTGAAGATACTGCGCATAACTTACCTTTATTAGTTGAAAAACTAAAGTCAGTTCAACCTGATGGATTAGCTTTTAATGCCAGTCATTTTTTATATGAAAACTTAAAAGATGAAAATGAGATTGCCGATAAACTAACTGGTTTTTCTGGGCAAGATGTAACAGTTATTAAAAAGCAATTATTAACCATTTTTGATCAACAATCGGATAGAAAATCATGGTTATGGTATGGCCTTGAGCTATCTCCTTGGCTAACGATTCTTGAGCATTTAGCTTTAGTGGTTGAACATACTGATATCGCTTTTACAGGCCCTTCAGTAGAGATAATGGCTAATACTTATAAAGAGCGCTTTTGGCAAGCCGATGCTGCTGCTATTCATGCTATGGCGGTTGCCAAAGATATAAACCAACAACAGGTTGTGGCTGATATTTTAGCGGTAATTTATACCCCTTGGTTAGAACAAGTAACATTAAACTTTCAAAACTTGGTTAGAGCAGAAGGTTATCCTGGTAAGTCTGGGAGATCTGATGAGGTAAATGAGTCAACCGCACAATATGATACAGGCAGTCAGGTTATTTTCTTTGTTGATGGTTTACGTTTTGATACGGCAAAAACATTACAACAAAAGTTAGATAAGCTTTCAGTTAGTACGGCTTTAAAAACTAATTGGTGTGCATTACCTTCATTAACCGCTACGGCAAAAGCTGCGGTAACTCCTGTTGCAGACTTACTTTCTGGTGCGCAAGAAAATGATAACTTTACGCCAATGCTTGCTGCCTCTGGTTCAGAGTTTAGCTCTTACCATTTGAAAAAGTCATTAGATGCTAAAGGTTGGCAATATTTAGATGGCTTAGAAACAGGTGAACCTAAAGGTAATGCCTGGGTACAAACAGGTGATTTAGATAACATGGGGCATAAGCAACAAATGAAAATGCCATTGAATATTGATGCTGTATTGGAAGATGTTGTTGCTCGTGTAGAAGGGCTGTTAAAAGCTGGCTGGAAGAATATCCGAATAGTAACCGATCATGGTTGGTTATGGGTGCCAAACAAGTTAGCTGAAGCTAGTATTTCAAAAAACATGGTGAAGAAACGCTTAGCTCGTTGTGCAATATTAAAAGATAATGTTGATACTTCTGAGTTAAAAGTACCGTGGCATTGGAATGAAAATGTATCTGTAGCAATGGCTCCTGGTATATCGGGTTATGTTGCTGGTGATTACTATAACCATGGTGGTTTGAGCTTGCAGGAATGCTTAACGCCTGTGATAAATATTAAAAGCACTTAATGCTACTTGTAAATGGAATGGAGTCAGCAATATGGCGTTAAGACCTGTGTTTATTGCTATTGATGAATACCCTTATGTAAAAGAAGAAATGATAGATTTTGAATGGCATAAGGGCATGGCTGTTTCGCAAAAACAAAAATCAATTGGTTCTTTGCATAAAGCAGCAAAGGAACAATTTGCACATTTGGACATACTAGAAATATCAACCAAAAGTGAACAGGCATTAGGTGTGCAATTAAGTGCGTTTAATTTGCGGGTAGAATTGAAAAGTGGTCAAAAGCTTCCTTTAGAAAATATCTTTCATGCGTCAAAAGTATTTGAGAACGGCGGTCCATATAAGGAACTGTTATCAATACCTACTCATGAGGTGAAAAGGGATGAACGCTTGTTGGAAAGTGGTAAGCTCATTGGTTTTTCTAGCAAAGGAAAAGTTTGGCCTCTGACACCTCAAACCATTTTTTATGACTGGCTTTACCTTAATACTTTATCTTTACAAGAAGACTTGATTGCTGAAGTAAGACACTATAATGCATTTACCGATATAGAGTTTAACCCTAAAAAAAGTATTAATTGCCAAGCGAGATCGGCTGCTCTATTTGTATCTTTAACTCGAAAGGAGCTATTGAAGCAGTTTTTATCTAGCTCAGATGAATTTATACGTCAATTCAGCCTTAAATCAACCACAGATAAACCAGAACAAAAGGACTTGTTTAGTTAATATGCAAAATGAACTAGAAGATATTTTAAGAATATTAAACTCAGTATTAATAGATAGAGACACTGTTTTAGAGTTTGTTCGTAATGAATTGTCATTTGCCAATAAAAGCTCATTAGTTGTTCGTAATTTTGCGAAATCGAGCGGAATTGTCATTAAAGAAGACCTGCCTATATTAGACTTAGATAGCCCTAATATTTTATTTTCCACTTTGCTTTCATCAAGAGGCTCCTTTCAATCCACAATTGAATTACGATTGAAAATTATTGATGAAATTATGAAAAGTCATGAAATAGGAAATTATTCGAATGTTGATGACAAAGGTGTAATTAAAGCTATCTGTAAGGAACGTGGAATAAAGGAATTGATACATTTTACCAAGATAGAAAACGTTATAAGTATTTTGGATATAGGGTTAAATAGCAAAGACTATAATGGTGAAATTGTTAAAAGACATAACATCAATGACAGAGATAGATTTGACTATCGGACTCATATGATTTCTCTCTCAATATCATATCCAAATGATAAAATGTTTTACAAAAATCGTATCAATGACCGCAGTCAGGAATGGGCAGTATTAAGGCTATCACCAAGCATACTTTGGGAACTTGATTGTTTATTTTGTCCAGCAAATGCAGCGAGTTCCTCAATTTCCTCAGCAAATGATAATGCATTATCTGGTAGCCGAGCATTAAAAAAAATGTTTAATAAACAAACTGGAAATTTAAGAGTTTGTGATCCAACAGATTCTCAAGCTGAGATCCTTGTAAACAGCCATATACCTACCAAGTATATTGAGTCAGTTGTCCTTGAGAAAGAAACTGAAACCATATTAGATACAAGCTTTAACATAAACGTTGATTCTGGTTACTTTCATAACAGGGAATATGCGTTAAAGTACTACTTTTCATGATCTTCAAATTTTATTAAAAGGAATTTATTTATGTCAATCTTCAATCTCTTTTCTAAGAAGCTAACATCGGAATTAAGTAATGAGAAAGAAGGAGAGAAATATTTTCGTCAAGCTCTTCAGTGTTCTCAGTATGGAAATCAAGATGATGCTATCAAATTTTTTACTAAATCCTTAGAAATTAGCCCAAATCATTCTGCGGTTTACGTTAATAGAGCTGGCTGTTATATGGTCCAAGAACGCTACTTGCAAGCCTATGATGATTACTTGCATGCTATCGATATGGAGGATAGGGGGTACTCAATTGATGCTGAATCTAGTAAACCAGCGGCACTACAGAATATGCAAAGAATACAACCTTTCATCGCTTTTGCTCAAGAAAATGGAGAAGGCGTTAAAAACCAGCTTTCAACAGATGGCTTAGGTCATTTTACTAAGCGCTGGGCCGAAGTTTTATTTGATCAATTTTTAGGTAGCGATGTTAATACGGCAAAGCAATTTATATTAGAAGAAATAAAAGAGCTTGAGGAAATGGGCGGAGAGCACCAAGAATATGCTTTAAATTGTGGTGTTAATCATTCTGATTTTTCTAATGTAGGGGGGCAATTTGACACCCATAAAGCTTTTATGATGTTTAAAAGTGTGCTTTGTTGTTTTAGTCGAGATCCTCATAAAATGTTTGAGATAAGAACAACAATACTTAATAAATTGATGTCGTTAAGCAGCTCTAATGCACTAGGTAGTAGTAATCAGAAGGTTGATTATGTTGGTGGAATGCGGTTGGTTGAAGCTGAAGTCGATATAATGTTTATCGTTAAAAATGGTGATGTCATGTACATCAATACGGATGCCGATCATCTCTATGAATTGGATAAAGATGGTGATATGAAGTTAGATGGCAGAATTGTTAACTTTTTCTTTAAAGATTCAAATGAAGTCGTTGAAATATTTGTGGCATTTGATGATCAAGATTCGTATTCGATGTTTACAATGAATATGGGACGAGATGAAAGATTAAACTATGTTGCTCAAGCTATTTTCCAATTTATGGGGCAAAATAATATTACCAATGTATTTTCATCGACTGCTCAGTATTCAAGCCAATACCACTATACATTTAAACTGTACAAGAAAAATGAAAAGCACTTTATGGTTAATAACAGCCAATCTCATGCTTATTTAATAGGTGATAATTTATATAAAAGTAATAATGCTGATGAGATTAAATCAGAGTTTTGGGAAATGGCATAAGGTACCTCGATATACAAGGCTAGGTTACTACAACCACTGGGGACTAAGTTTAGTAATGTTTACCCCTTAATTTTTTAACATAACTAAATAATTTTTAAATAAAAGGAATTAACTATGACAGAAACTTTGCCTAACAATAATGAATTTAATGCCGCAGAAGCGGCATTAAGAAAAATAGGCTCTAATTTGTGGTTTGGTGGCTTAACTGATGAATGGCAAGATTTTGTAGTTTCTAATACTGTTGAAACATTTGACACTTATGAGCTATCTATAGATCAAGCAGCGCAGAAGATGCTCGAAGTTTTTCAACAATTAGTAGCAGCAGATCCTAGTTTGCTAAATAAAAGCCCGTGGGAAACCAAAGTTTAGATCGAAAAATACCTTGGTTTTCTAAAATATCGATTTATCTCTAATTCTGGTTGAGATGATGTTGTTAGCATCATCTTGTTTTTCAGAAGTTAATTCTTCGGAGTATTCTCCACGCAAATAAAGCAAAATTATCGTGTTGTCATTCTCCACACTCAACAATGATGATATCTCCGCTAGATCATCTTCATCCATAGATCTTTTGAACGCATCTATTTGGCGTGAGAGGTTATAAACACTGAATATACTCGCCATAACTCGCTTGTCTTCAGTTGATTCACCGCCACCTGGATTTACAATTTTATTAAACTCAACAGGTTGCTTTTGTTTTATTAATGATGTGAATTCAACAGCTCTATTTTTTGCACAACTTGGAGTATGATCATCAAAAGTTACACCGTTAACCCACTGTGCCTTAATCCAATTTTTATGTTCGCCTTTTAAAGCTCTACCTTGTTTTCTGTGTGGCCCATCATCTTTAAGTAGTTCAGCTCTAATTAGTTTTATTGCCTTAAGTAGTGTCGGGTTACTCGTATATGGTCTGTAATCAAACTCAGGATGAGCTAACTTTCCGGGTACTGCTACAAAACTATCTGTGTAGTATGTTTGGCTATCGTCTTTTTTTCTTGAAACCTTACATTCAGCTTGAGGAGCTATGTTGGTTCCTCGGTCAAAGCCTCTTACCTCATACTTTGTACAGATATCTTCAAATAACTTATGCAGCCCATCAAAATCGTTTGAACCAGAACTATCTTCTAGGTGATTTAATAAGTCACTATATGCCTTTATGGCGTCAAGGTTAGTGTAGTGCTTAGCGGTGATATTACTATGGTAACCACACGCTCTACCTATGTTCGCTTGAACTATTGCAGCAATGTTGGCTATGGTGCTGTCCCATGTATTAATTAGTGTATTTTTCATTTCATGACCAAAGTTAATACCAGCTCTAAATCCGGCAACGGTTATGGCAATTAATTTGTCATCAAACATCACAGCGGTTTGATATTCTCGTTTGAAGTCATCGATGCTTGTTAGTTCAGCATCTTCAACCCCTACCAATTTTTGACCTATTATCATTATTTGATCTTCAGAGATGCCATTACTTAAAAGTATTTCTTTAGCAACTTTCGCCTGACTACTTGGGACTCTTATTAATGACCATCCTGCTGAGTTGTGTTCTTTGAATTGACGTATGAATCGCTTTCTCAAAAGGGAGTCTTCACAAAAGTTTCGTTGATCCTCTGCTAGCTTAACTAATTGGTTATTACGATGCATCTCTCTAATGCCATGATATTCATCACTGGTTTTGTGAAAAACTAGGCTGGTTTTAAAGTTATGGCGTAATATCGAGTCAGAGCCTGCGGAGTACAAAGCACTGAAAGGAGTTGCTGAGATGAAAGCCACTTTACATTGAGTATTTTCTTTTTCTAAATACTCAAAAATTTTAGAATACCTTACAGCTTCAGAACCAGCACCATAATGACACTCATCAATGATGATGAGTTTAGGTTGCTGGCTCTTAAATTGGCTAGCTAGAGCAGACTCATAGTTAGTAAAGTTACTGACCACTACGTTATTGCATGGAGCTAAGTCTTGTTTAGCTTGTTCAAGTAACGATAGGTCTGCCATTGTAACCAAGTACAATGTATCTTTTAGCTGCTTACGATCGCATATATCGGCATCAGTAAGTTTTTGCCTCTGCATGCCAGATAAAGCTAGGGCAATCCCTGATTTGCCTGATTGCATTTCAGCCGCAATGACCACAGCTCTATTATTATCAAAATCTTTAAAAGCTTTTTGTGCAGCATCACGTTGATGCTGAAAAGTATTTTCTGTTAACAACTTTTCAATAGCATTGCGGTGCAAGTTTGCAGAATTAGTCATATAACAATTATTTCTCTGAAAATTGTGATTCGTCACTTAAGCTGCCAGATTTTTCAGGTAACTTATTGTGTTCTTTTTTTGCAATACTTCTTTCAATATCGTATTCACCACGCTTGTAAAGTACAAACATTGTATCGTCGTGAGGAATATTAAAGTGATCACACATGTCCCATACATCATGAGGTGTCATAATCGTTTTAATCACTTTACGGCGAGAAATATTATAAATACTGAATACGGTCGCAGTTATGAGTTTATTTTCTGATAGCTCACCTGAGCCGGGAGCTACCACTCGATTAAACTCGACAAACTCATCGTTATTCAACATATCTGTGAGCATAATTGTTCTATCTTTTTGCGGGCCATCAACACCTGCTTTTTCAGGGTTATCGTAACTATCGCCATTTACCCATTGCGCTTTGATCCAATTTTTCTTTTTACCGCGCATTGCTCGATTGCCTTTAACAGAAGGGGCACCTTTTTTGGTGAACTCTTCCCTTAAAATTCTGATAGCGGAAAGCATATGCTTATCTTTGGTAAATATATTGAAGTTAAAATCAGCTTCTAAAAGGTTAGCAGGTACGGCTACATAACTATCTGTTGAGTAGGTTTCAACGTCACCTATTGGTCTGCGCCTTTTGTATTTAATCGTTAAACCTACGTCTAATCCGTTAACATGATACTCCTGGCATATGTCTTCAAAAAACTCTTTTAAACCGTCAAAGTCAGACGCGGCATGATCAGAGCATGTTCTTTCGAGATAATCTAATATTGCACCGTATGCTTCAGCCGCATTACCGTTGGTATAGTGCATGGATGTATTATTTCCGTGATAGCCACAAGCTCTACCAACGTTAGCTTGCACAACCGCAGCGACACTCGCTACTGTACTGTCCCAAGTTGAAATTAGGTTGTTCTTCATCATAGCGCCGAAGTTGATACCAGCCCGACAACCAGCAACTGTGATAGCTACTAATTTATCACCAAACAATTGAGCATCTTCAAAGTCTTTTTTGAATCTGTCTATTGTGGATAGTTCATCTTCAGGTACTCCTGAAAGAGAGTTTCCTAATATAAAAATATTATGCTCTTCTATGCCTTGTGATATGAAGAACTGCTTGGCGTCCATGGCATTACCAGCGGGTACTCTAACTAATGACCACCCCATGCCTTCGTGATGTTTAAATTGGTTCATGAAGTTTAAGCGTTGCTCTGAATCAATTAGAAAGTTACGGCAATCATCATCTAAGTTTATTAATCGGCCATTGTTAAGCATTTCCCTAACACCATAATATTCATTACTGGTTTTATGGAATACCAAGCGAGTACTAAAGTCTCGACGTAAAATGGAGTCTTTTAAAGCATTACTAGCTGCTTGCTTAGATTCTTGAAGCAATTGTTCGTTATGTTCTTCTTCTGCTTCTGAGCTTATTTCTAATGCTTCTTCATATTCAGTTTCTGCGCCATACAAAGCACCAAATGGAGTAGCTGATATAAATACAACTTTGCAAGTGTCATTTTCTTGCTCTAAATAGTCAAAAATACTGCTATATCTAATACCAGTGACATTTGAACCATAGTGACACTCATCAATGATAATTAGCTTAGGGGGATTGCCTTTAAAGTCAGCTTCTAACGCTTTTTCAAAGTTTACAAAATTACTAACAACAACATTTTTTGCAAGTTTAAGATCATCTTCTGCCTGATCACGCAAAGCAGTGTCAGGCATTGTAACCAGGTAGAGAGTATCTTTTAGTTGTTTACGATCGCAGATATCAATATCTGATAAATTAAGTCTTTGAAAGCAACATAGGGCTAGAGCAATACCAGATTTACCTGCTTGCATTTCTGCGGCTGTAACAACGGCCCTGACATCTTTATCAAATGCAGAATAAGTTTTTTGAGCAGCATCTATTTGATGCTGGTGAAGAGCATCGCCTGAAAAAATATCTTTAATGCGTTGGCGGTGGGTTTCGGGTTGGTTCATTTGACAGTTCCATTATCGTATTGTGTACTCTATTATACGATATGAAACTTTATAATTAAATTTTAAGCATGTATTTGGCTAACTTATTTATAAGTTAGCCAAATACAAAGAAGCTAGGTTATCTAATCTAATCCCACTCAGTCCCGCAATCACGACAACACCAGCCGCCGTTATATCTAATAATGTCATCTGAAGAACCACAATCCGGGCACTTTACTTTGCTCATCGTGAGCGTCGATGGTTTAAAACTTTTGAAAGTCATTTTCAATCCTCTGTAAAAACTATTAATTCCTGTCGCTTTAATTAAAGCAAAAACAAAATATCCCAAAATGGGATATTTGTAAAGTTTATTTATTATCTCCCACATGAAAACAGAGTTATGGTCCGAGCGAGAGCAGGCATTTAGAAATGAGCTGAAAAGCTTACGTAAACGAGCTGGTTACAACCAAGGTGAATTGGCTAGCAAGTTAAATAAACCTCAGAGCTTTGTTTCCAAATATGAAAATGGTGAGCGTCAGTTACGTTATCAGGAGATTGAATTGATTTGTATAGCTTGCGGAAGCACGATGACTGACTTCTCAGCCACCTTTACAGAGAAAATGCCTATTTCTTTATAGGTTGAATACAGCAATTTGTTAACTGTACAGCACAGAAAAACTAATTAGTATTGTCTTAATTTATTTTGAATATACTCGCGTGATATCCCTACAAGCTTAGCTTAAGTTTTACTACTTAGGTTAAGCTTGTTTGTTGACGCAGTTTTTATTTTTTCACTCCACCAAACCATAATTGGCGTGCGTTGTTCAAGGTAGTCCGTCCGGTTATAACTAGCTCGCGTCTCGTTTTCGTCAGCATGTGCCAGGCATGCTTCAATTAATAAGCTATCAAACCCTTGTTCATGTAGCATAGTTGATGCGATAGCTCTTAGTCCATGTGCTACTAGCTCTCCTTTGTAACCTAACGTACGCTTGATTGCAGCGTTAGCACTGAATTTACTCATGTGAGTATCGTTATTGCTCTTACCTGGAAAAACAAATGGGCTCGTGCTACTAATTGGACGAACTAGCTCAAGAATAGCAATAGCCTCGTCAGTGAGCGGAATACGATGTTCTCGACGTTTTTTCATTTGTGCGGCTGGTATTGTCCAAATCTTGTTTTTTAAATCTATATCTTGCCACTGTGTTGATACGGCTTCGTTTGGGCGAGTCATGGTATGTAGTTGCCACAAAATTAATAGCTTTGTTTTATCTGCTGTGCGTTCTGCGCAATAGAGCTTATCTAAAAATCCCCCGAGTTCTTCAGGCTTAATCGTTGGCATGTGCGTTACTTGGTGTTTTTTGAACACTTTAATAATCTTGCTTAAAGGGTTTGCATAGATAATCCCGCTGTTGGTGCCATAATCCATAATTTGATTTAGGCTTTGGCAAATTCGTTTAACCGTTGATAGCTTTCCGTCTTTCTCTAAAGGGCGTAAAGTATTGATGGCTAACGGCGCTGTAATGTGAGAAAGGGCAGTATTACCGAGCGCAGGAAATATATATTTTTCCAGTGTTCGCCATTCCCTCGAAGCGTGCTCCGGTGTGATTGTTTCTCTCTTTAACTCAAACCACTGTGTGGCGATTGCAAATAAAGAGTTGTGATACATTTTTACATGTTCTGCTTGCTGATCGACCTTGTGTTGTTTGGGATCTATATCTTTGGCAATTAACTCATGCAGTTCATTAATCTTTTTCCTAGCATTAGCTAAACTAAGTTGTGGGTAAGTTCCTAAGGAAAGTTTTACGCTTTTTCCATCGGTAGGACGTTTATATTTGAATTGCCAAGATTTTGTACCGTTAGCACGCACTCGCAATTGTAAACCGTCACCATCAGATAGAGTGAACTCTTTACCCGTCGCATCTGTTGTTTTTATCTGTTTATCGGTTAAGCGAATAACTTGTCTAGCCATGATATTTCTCGTCGTCAGGTTAGCTGATTTACGGGAGTATAACTCATGGGGTACTAAATGGGGTATTAAAAGTTGGAGCTAGTGTTGGATGTTAATGGACTTTAATAGAATCTAAATTCTTTATATACAATGGCTTGGTGGGTGGCGTGGATATGTGAAGACATTAATGGACGCTATTTGTTAGACCGGGGAACCATTGAATAGACATGGATTGACTCTTACTGGAAAAAACGCAATTGTAGCGTGAAGCTTGCCGTTTGATAAGACATTGATTTATTAATCTGTGATATTTGGAACAAATATAGATAAGCAATTGACAATTGTGTCGCTGAAAAAGTCGCTGTAAACTTGTCATTTTATTAAGGTGTTTGTATTTGTGTTAGCCTCCTATCAACATGCGTTAGATTGTAATAAATTAACGCAAGATGCACTCCAATCAAGTGCTGTTAAAGCCTTAGCACAGCGTCAAGATGCGTTGGCTAATGATATTCAGTCATTAGGTCTTTATCTTTATGGGCGTGTTGGACGGGGTAAAACCATGGTCATGGATATGTTTTATGAATCCCTTAAAACAGACCGAAAATCTCGCATCCATTTTCATCATTTTATGCATGGATTACATAAAAAACTAAATGATCTTCAAGGCCAAATTAATCCTTTACAATCAGTAGCAAAAGAACTCGCGTCGCAAATTGATGTTATTTGCTTTGATGAATTCTTTGTCACTGATATAGCTGATGCAATGTTATTAGGCGGCGTATTTGACGTGCTTTACCAACATGGCATTATGATTATTGCTACTTCAAATACACCACCCGACAATCTCTATGAAGGTGGGCTAGCACGTGATCGCTTCCTACCGTCAATTAAACTTCTTAAAGCGCATTTAGAGGTTTTCTCCTTAGATGGGGAAATTGACTATAGAACCACACATACAGTTTACTCACCTGTGTATTACGTTAATCAGCCGCACGACTTTTCACAAAAAGTTGAATCGTTAGGCTTACTCCACGCACCGCAAATTATCAATGTTTGTAATCGGGAGATTGTTGCAAAGGGACAACGCGAAGACACGATATGGTTTGATTTTCTAGCATTGTGTGATGGACCGCGTAGTCAAAATGACTATATCTATCTAGCAGACAATTATAAAACCATCGTTATCAGTAATTTGGTTCAATTAGGAGGAATAATTAGTACTGAACATATGACGAAGGGCACTGAAGATGGCGATACAAATTACAAACTTGTGCCTGCATCACCACAACAAATTGGCTTACTTGATGATTGCGCTCGTCGCTTTATCGCGCTGGTGGATGAATTGTATGATCGTCAAAAGCTACTTGTTATCGATGCATCTTGTTCAATTGAATCTTTATATCAAGGAGGCCGTGTTACCAAAGCATTTGAACGTACAGTTAGCCGTCTTACCGAAATGCAAAGTATTGATTATCAAAATAAAGTGATTGACGCAGTGAGTGATAGTTCCAATCAACTATTCTGAATTAATCGAAAATTATTTTTGACTACATTCAATTACAATTAATAACGTTATTATTTGTATTCGCTCCTTATAATGCAAAACTAAATTATTAAATCTTAATAATTATTTAGATTTTGTTACTAATGTTTAAGGAATGAATATGAAAAAAGCCATGGTGTTATTAGTCACGTTTGCGTTAGCTGCATGTGGTGGCGGCTCGTCTGGTTCATCACCTTCTCAATCACAATCACAATCACAATCACAATCTGTTCCGACCAATAATAATCCGGTTATCGAATTAGAAACTACAGCGACAGTTAGTGACAATCAACCATTACGAGTCTCTCCAACCGTGACAGATCCTGATGGCGATGTGATTACGTATAAATGGGCGGTTAGCAACGATGACGTCACTATTGAAGACGATAAATCGCAATCAACCACTTTTAAATTCCCCGAGAGTGACGCTGAGAAAACCTACACGCTGACATTAACAGCAACAGACTCACAAGGCGCGTCAAGTTCTAAAGCGATGCTTGTAAAAGTTTCAGCTATGACAGCACAAAATCAAGCGCCCGTTATTGAGTTAGTTGAATCTGTTGATGTTAAAACTAATGAATCATTAACTGTAAATCCAACGGTATCAGATCCAGATGGTGATTCGTTAACATTTAAATGGTCGGCAAGTGACGGCGTCATTATTGCTGATAGTAATGTTAAATCTACAACCTTTAATTTTCCAGTGAACGATACAGTAAAAAGCTATAACCTAACATTAACTGTAACCGATTCTAAAGGCGCATCGAGCGTTAAAATAATAGAGGTTAAAGTGCTTGAAAAAGTGCCTGATAATAAACCGCCAATCATTGATTTGGTAGCAAATAAAACGGTCGAGAGTAACCAGACTGTGTTGTTTAGCCCAACAGTTTCTGATCCAGAAAGTGATGAATTGAGCTATCAATGGTCATCTGATGATACTAGTGTAATATTTTCAGACAGCGCACTCGTTGACTCGTCAGTTACTTTTCCTCAAGTAAATCTACAACATAAAGTAATCGTCTCGCTGACAGTTACCGATAGTCATGACAATGAGTCAACGGAGAGCGTAGAGATCACAATAGAGCCGAAAGCCGTATCTACTGAGCCTACGGCACCTTTAGTGTCTATTTTTAGTACTAGTTCAGGAAATTCGCTAGAGAGTGTAACCATCAAGGCAAGGATAATTTCATTCCAAGAGCCGACTTTGGCAGTATGGACGCTCGATAACGTTGAAGTACAAAGCACGATTTTTACGTCGCTGAGCGATAACCACTATCAAGTAGAATGGGTGACAGAACGGCCTCAGGTTGAAAATTTCACTTCGTTTCCCGTGACACTGACGGTAACAACTGATTCAGGCCTAAGTACAATTGATGAAGACATCATATTGGTTTCGCCAAACAAAACGCCATCGTTGGCGGTAACACTGCCATCGACGATATCGATAGACGAGGAAGCGAATAAAGTCGTTAACGCAACGATTGATAATAGCCATCAAATCGATAGTTATGAATGGAAAATTGAAGAGGGCAGTGGCGTTACCTTGTTAAATGCGTCAACGGACTCAATAACCGTCGTGACACCAGAAGTAAATAGTGATCAAGAGGCATTACTCACTTTAACAGTGACTATGGGGGCTATAACACGAACAGTCGAATCAACGATTAAGGTTAAGGCGGATACAACGCCTGTCCCTATTATGTTAGAGCAATCACGTTTCACCGCTGGGCAAGGCCAAGATATCGAGATTTCTGTGGTGAGTGATGACTTTGAACAAATAGAGTCGTTTACATGGACTCTTCAAGGATTAGACACCATTGATGCTAATGAGACAAAGACATCACTGAGCTTTACCGTGCCTAAAATTGATACCAGTGTTATTGTTTCAGTGATTTATACGGCAACCTTAAAAAATGGTAGTACGGTGATGAAGATCGTCAATCTATCCCTTATCAATGAAGCGGCGATCCGGAATTCGCTAACCATAACGCCGCCTAATGTTAATGTTGAAGTGAGAAACAACATTCAAACATTGTTGACCGTACTTATTGTTGATTCGCTCGCCTTAGTCGATAGCATTGCCATTACACAGCCGTTTACGGTTAACACGTTCGAGCCCATCGTTATTAAAAAGGCAACGCACTTTATTCAGTTACCTCTAAAAACCAATACTATAGAGCACGATCATATCGACTTTTTAAATTTACAAATTAAAGTCGGTGTCCACACTTTTGACTACCCACTTCAATTAACTATGAAAGCTGATTAGCAATAAGAGCGTGAGCTCATGTGTGTCGCATATAGATCAACCATGAGCTCACTTCTATTATTTGTATTAGATGAAACTACCAGCTAAGTACGCACCATAATAGCCAATAGTATAAGCAACTAGTAGATATAGGCTCATTTTTAGGTAGCTAGTAAACGTTAATTCTTTTACTTTGCTCATCGCAATAATGCCCGCCGCAGAACCTATGATCAGCATTGAACCGCCAACACCTGTAGCATAGGTGAATGCTAACCATTGCCGTGCATTCATCGCAATATCAGCCTTGAGTAGCGCAGCAGTTAGCGGCACGTTATCAATTAACGCAGACATTATCCCCATTAGATAATTGGCGTAGGTTGGCGCCACGTGTTGATAAAGCGTGGTAAATTGTGCCAGCACGCCTATCTCTTTTAGCGCGCCAACGAGCAATAATACACCAACAAAGAAAAGTAAGGTGTCGTATTCAATTTCACGAATGTAATCGATAATTTTACGATTCACGTCTTTTTTACGCATTAAAAACTGCGCTACCAAAAACATTAAAGACAAACCGAATAAAAAACTAAGTACTGGTGGTACGCGATAGAGGGCGCTCAAGAGCAGGGTACCCAAAATAGTACTTAGAAAAATGGCGGCAATGGCAATATCCGTCTTTTCTATAGACTTTGCGTCAACCTTTTCAAACGTCAAGGTGCCATTCATGCCAATAGATAACATGCCAGCGAGTAACAGCACACTGATTGCCGCAGGTATAATAAGTAATAACAAATGGCTAATCGTCACTTTGTCTGCCAAAAATATCATTAAGGTGGTTACATCACCAGTAATAAGGGATACACCGCCGGAGTTAACCGCGAAAACAATTAATGTCGCGTATTTTATGCGTTTCTTGGCATCAAGTTTCAGCGACATAATCACCGCTAAAGAAATCAACGTTGCCGTGATGTTGTCGGAAATTGATGAAAATATAAAAGCGAAAATACCAACGAGAAACATCAGTTTTCGTTCACTGATCTGGGCTGGCATGATGCGATGTACTAGGTTTTGAATAAACCCCTTGGAGTTTAAATAAGCAACAAAGGTCATTGCTGCCATCAAGAACAACCACAAGGTCGCGATTTCTAAAATATTATGATCAAGCTTATGTTTAAGCGCTTCACTACTTAAACCATCTAGCGGCGCCACGAAAATAATTATCCAACTTAATGTGCCGAAGAACATCGTCGTTTTTGCCTTGTTAACATGGATAACGTCTTCAATGACAATGAGTATAAATGCAAGCGCGACAAGCGTTAATATGACACCTGAAATCATGGTGGTGATAACCTTATAAATTAGTGAGCGTGGAGAGCGTAAAATCGCGCGCAGTATAGCGCTAAGCGTTGTTAGCTACAATGGTGCAGCAATAAATTAATCTGATATTTATCATTGGTTTAATGTATTTCTATTGTCTTGGTTGTTTATTGCACAGCGGCCGCTCTGCCGATACTATTTTCAATAGGACGTTAGTCGATTGACTATGGTCTAACGCTTTCTTTTCTTGTCTTCTTCACCGGTAGTGGTTGACATAATTTGTTGAACCATTACGCTGATGAAAAATGTTTAATGATAGGGAAGATATGAAATATTCTCCGTTGGGTGATAGCGGTTTGTCAGTGTCGCGAGTGTGTTTAGGAAGTATGACATGGGGCGTGCAAAACAATCAGACTAATGCAGATGCACAGATTGAATATGCACTAACGCGTGGCGTAAATTTTATTGATACCGCAGAAATGTATGCGATCCCGCCGCGTGAAGAAACCTATGGCAAAACAGAATCAATTATTGGTGATTGGTTGAGTCGTCATCAAAATCAGCGGGAAGATATTGTACTGGCGACCAAAATAGCTGGACCAGGTTTCAGTTATATTCGAGAAGGTGCCCCCATCACGGGTGATAATGTGATTAAAGCGGTAGATAGTTCACTGCAACGATTACAAACAGATTACATCGACTTATATCAGTTGCATTGGCCTAATCGAGCAATAGCGCACTTTGGCAATCAATGGCCTAACGGTATGCAGTTTTTGGGGCAAGAGAGTGAATCACATATCGCCCAGAAGCTAGATATTCTGGAAGGACTGGCAAAGTGCGTTACAAGTGGCAAGATTCGTCATTGTGGATTATCTGATGATTCGCCATGGGGTCTTAGTCAGTACTTGCGTTTAAGTGAACAACACAATTTACCCAAGATGGTATCGATTCAAAATGAGTTTAGTTTGCTACATGCTAAAGACTGGCCTTATTTAATTGAACAATGTGTCAATGAGAATATTGCCTATTTGCCTTGGTCACCACTGGCGACTGGCGCTTTATCGGGGAAATATCTTGGTGGGGCGAGGCCAGAGGGGAGTCGCTGGACATTAATGCAACGTAATGGATTATTTAGAGATACAACTAATACTGACAAAGCGGTTGCAGCCTATGTCGATGTAGCCACAAGTCATGGAATTTCCCCGGTGAAGTTAGCACTTGGTTGGTGCGATCAGGTGCAAGGCGTTACCTCAAGTATTATTGGCGCGACGACAATGGAGCAACTTACTCAAGATATTGATGCCTTTAGTGAACCTTTATCACAAGCTGTGCTCAACGATATTCATCAGGTATTTAAGCAATATCCTAGTCCGTTTTAAAATACCCTTCAATAATAAGAGCCAGTGCTTGAGGAGATTCAAGCGGGCTCATATGACCGCAGTTTTCAAGTTGTTCAATGGACAAATAATCACTAGACAATGCCTGTTGAAGCTCGTTTGTATTGACTAAATTATCATGTTCACCAATCACAAACTTAATGAGAAAGGATTGCTGATTTAAAGAGCCAAGTAGGTTTTCTCGCTGTGTCGTGCCCGATAATTGATTGACCAACATAGATTCGCCGCCACGCTTATCCATTGCCATTATCGTATCAATGATTTCACGCTCTTGATGATTCACAGGTGACAACATTTGGCAAATTCGTGCTTTGGGCATGCCGTTATATCCATGTTGTTTTATGTAATCTAAGGTTTGGCGGCGCGTTGTTACTTCATGTGGCGGTAACGCTTTTGGTTCATTGGCAATCACAAGTAGCTGATTAATCTGTTGAGGGTAGGTCGTTGCGAAAAGAGAGGCAACGTAACCTCCTAACGAAAAGCCAATTAAATTTAATTGGCCGTCGGGAAGCGCTTTACGCAACATGCTAACAATACTCGGTAAGTCTTCACCGCTCGGAATGACCAAGGGAATGGGCGAGAACTTTTGTGGCAACAGCTCAAATACCTTTTGCCACAACGCGTTATCACATTGAGTACCAGGTAAAAAATACAGCGGTATTTGAGTCATTACTGTGTCCTTTAGAAACAACCGTTTTTGAACCTAGGTTCAGCGGCTGAAACGTGCTTTAAAAAGCGTTAATTAGATTGAGCAACTACCACCATTTTTCGCATAGTATTTTTGATGGTACTCTTCGGCTTTATAAAAGGTACTTGCTGGTGTTACTTCAGTCACGATCTTTTTATCACCAAAACGTTTTTCGGTAGTCAATTGCTCAATAACATTGTTTGCTTGCGCTTGTTGTTCGTCATTGTGATAAAAAACAGCACTGCGATATTGAGAGCCCACATCTAAACCTTGTCGGTTAAGTTGTGTTGGATTATGGTTTTCAAAGAAAATTGCCAATAATCGCTGATAACTAATGACTGATTCATCAAAAGTGACTTCGACAACTTCGGCATGACCCGTCGCGCCGCTACATACGTCTTGATAGGTCGGGGTATCTTGTTCGCCTCCTTCATAGCCTGAAAAAGCTTCAATAACACCGTCTTGTTGACGAAATAATGCTTCTACGCCCCAGAAGCAGCCACCACCGAAAGTTGCAGTTTGCATAATCAATCTCTCTTAAAAAATCGTTTAACCGTTTAGATGGCTAGAAGTCTATAATTAAATTCCAATGGGGTAAAGTAAAAAATTGCATTGCCAAACAAAAGACACAGTAATTGAGATGAATCTTTCATTCTAAATAGCAATGGGTATTAGTATAATGCGGTTCACTTGTGAGGACTTAGGATTTTTAAATGACAGTATTAGCTATCTATAGCGGTAAAGTAACTCAGGCATATGGCATTGAAACGGCCATCGATAAGCAACTTGTCACAGGTGATATCGAAATTGACGAATATGGCATTATCACCGATTCATGTGCTGATCCCAAGCATCATGGGGGCACAGAGCGAGCGCTTCATCATTACCCACAAGAACACTATTCACTGTGGAAAACACAATATCAAGCGTTAGACATTGAACGAGATTGGTTGCCGTCATCGATGGGGGAGAATATTTCAACGCTTGGATTTGATGAACACAATGTATGTATTGGCGATCAATTCCAGTGGGGAGAGGTCATTATTGAAGTGAGTCAACCTCGTTCTCCTTGCTTTAAACTTAACAAGCGCTGGCAAATTGATAAATTTTCCCTCCAAATGCAACAGACTAACCGCTGTGGTTGGCTTTATCGCGTTATTCAACCTGGCATAGTAAAAGAAGGCGCTTCATTCACGCGCATTCAACGTGTTGATAATGCGCTTACTATAGCGCAGGTGCTTGATATTTATTTTGGCGATCCGTTAAATATTGACGGCTTAAAGCAATTGCTTGCCTTGCCATTATCAACCTCATGGCAATCTACTATCAAAAAACGTCTTGAAACCGGTCACGTTGAGAATTGGAATTTTCGATTATTTGGTCATCCTTAACTATTGAGTTGATGATTTAATAAGCGAATGAGAATCTTTTGTGATAATTAGCGATATTTTGTGAAAGTTTTTTTAACTGGGATAGGTCTGTAAGGTCGAAATCTATATCTCAGGAAATTTTCATGAAAAAATTATTACTTATCTGTTCGTTATTCTTATCTACTTCGGCATTTGCTGGTGGGGTGATGCAGTTTACCGAAGACGGCTTTAAACAACTACAACAACAAAATGCCGAGATCTTAATTGACGTATATGCGACGTGGTGCCCAACTTGTCGTAAGCAGGGCAAAGTTATCAAAGCATTTTTTAAAGAACACCCAGAAAGCGACTTAACGGTACTTAAAGTTGATTACGACAAACAAAAAGAATGGGTTAAACATTTTAAAGCCTTTCGTCAAAGTACATTAATTCCTGTCTCTTATACACATCTCCGAGCCCACGAGACTAGGCATGATCTC
>OJBM01000045.1_pt1 | contig 73507 bp, 67 predicted proteins | sample 1591061 | NCBI WGS metagenome assembly OJBM01 (sample SAMN05416872, study PRJEB24817) | seawater metagenome | isolation source: Sea water | place: Canada:Atlantic | collected 2013-11
GACACCGCCCTTTCACGGCGGTAACAGGGGTTCGAATCCCCTTAGGGATGCCACTTTTTATTTTACTTTTAGTAGATAGTCAGTGCATAAAAGTGAAATGAAGAAACCGACTTATGTCGGTTTTTTTATGCCTAAAATTTGGTGGAATAATTTTAATCGCTGTTGAGCCTTATCCCATTAAGGTTACTCATTTAACACCTAGCTAAGCTCCTTTGATCTTTCAGCTGTTATGTTAGTAAGACCAGCATTTTTAGTACCTTGCACTTCATAATTGAATAATTTATCGCTTTCATGAAAATCCTCTACTTCGATACTGCTTTAAGCCAAAATAGGTACTGATAACGCAATTTCATTGGCGATAAATCACCGTCACAATTAGATACTTGGAATACAGTAAAGCTGAGCCTAAAAGGCTTACGCCAATAGAATGGAAGGCTGTTTTAAAAACAATAGGGTAGGAGTGCGATGCTATTTGAGTAGTGTACTTGAAATACTTGCATGAGATTCTTGTCGGTTCACTATCGCTTTAGTAAACCGACATAGTATGATTGAAGGGTTAAACGCGACTGGTATTAATTAAACTGATACTTTCTTCAGCAAAACCGACACCGGCTTCATTGTAGAAGTTAAATACCTTATCAACACCAAAGCTTTCTAACGCGATGCGTTCATCGTCGTAACGGGCAATTGCGGCTATTTTACCTTGATAATGCGTACGCTTTATTTGTGAGGTGATATTCATGATATCTTGCACCGAGGGCAGTGCCAAAAGAATCAATTCAATCTTACTATGATCGATAGTTTCCCAAAAATCAGCATCTTCAGCGTCACCTAAGTAGGCTTGAACTTTATTTTCATTTAACCATTTTACCTTGTTTTTATCGGTATCTAAGCCCCAGGCTTGATTTTCACTTTGCGCATTCAGGGCTTTATAAGCCCCCATACCGACGCGGCCCATGCCAATAATGGCGATAGGAGCCTCACAAGGTTGCACAAAGTTATCTTCACTTAAACGCTTTTTACTTTCAAAACGTTTAAATTTTTCTTTGTTATTGGCAAAGTAACTATGGGCAAAGTTATACAATACATTGGTCATGATAAAAGATAATGAAACCGCTAATGATAGTATTACTAACCACTCAGGCGATAACCAACCTGACTTGCTACTAAGTGCAGCAATGATCAATCCAAACTCGCTGAAGTTACTTAATGCCAAAGCAGATAAAAATGCTGTTCTGCCGCGTAAATTGAGTTTTACTAAAATAAAGAAAAACAGCAGAAATTTAATCGGTAGCAATAAGGTTAATACCGAGGCTATGGCTAACATCTCAAGTGTTGGCAGGGCGGTGAAACCGATTGAAAGGAAAAAACCTATCAAGAATAAATCTTTGAAACTGAGTAACGATTTTGTTATTTCACTGGCTTTACTATGCGAAGCTAAATACATACCAACGAGCAATGCACCTAAATCACCTTTTACTTTTACCAATTCAAATAGTTCATAGGCACCAAAAGCTAGGAAAAATCCCATCAGAGGAAGAAGCTCACCATGGCCAACTTTATCAATTGCTTTGTTGATATAAGGTTTTAATGGAATGAAAAGCAGCAATAGTGCCGCCCAAGCACTTGGCACTTTGCCGGTAGCAACCACTAAAAATATCACCGCAACAATATCTTGCATCACTAAAATACCGATGGCTAGCTTGCCATGGCGTGTGCGCATTTCACCATGATCTTCCATCAGTTTAACCACACAAACCGTACTACTAAAACTTAATGCGAATACAATAAGTGCCGATGTAGCTAAACTTAAGCCGCTAACAAAAGGAATGGTAACCAGCGCGATAGCTTTTAATACCACTAAACCGACTAATAACCAAAGCACGGTATGGCTTAAACTACCTAGCCAAACTTCCGGTTTTATTAAATCTTTTATATTTAACTTCAGGCCAATGGTAAATAGCATTAGCGTGATGCCAATATCAGCAAGTTCGGTGACCATGCTATCAGCTTGATAACCTAAAAAATGTAGGATAAACCCTGCGGCTAAGTAGCCAATTGATGGCGGCAGTGAAATGAGCTTAGTTAATAAACCACAAGCAAAGGCAAAACCAATCCAGATAAATTCCATTTGAAATTAAGGCTCCATTAGTTGGTTAAGTTGCTGCTCAACATAGTCAGCAATTATTGGCTGTGCTTTTGCATTTGGGTGAATACCGTCGGCTTGCATTAAGGCTTTATTGGTTGCTACAGCTTCCATAAAAAATGGTAATAAGGTGATGTTACTTGCTTTGGCAACGTCTTCGAAAACTTGCTCAAACATTTTATTGTAACGAGGACCGTAGTTTGGCGTAATTTTTATCTTAATCATTGAAACTTTTATGTTTTTATCTTGTGCTAGCTTGATCATTTGTAACAAATTATTTTTAATTAACTTAGGTGAATAACCGCGTAAACCGTCATTCCCGCCTAATTCAATTAGCAAATGGTCAACTTTTTCATTGGCTAAAATGCCTGCTAACCGAGATAAACCACCACTCGTCGTTTCACCACTAACACTGGCATTTATAATTGTGTAAGGTTGTTTCTGTTGTGCGAGTGTTCGGTTTAATAAATGAACCCAACCTTGAGTGGGTTTCATCCCATAACTTGCGCTGATACTATCACCTAATAATAAAATATTGGTCGTTGGGTTGATACCTATGTCGTTATCAGCCGTATTGGTCTGTTTATTCTGCACAGCTGCGTTAGTTGTCGAGATAAGTAATAAGCTAATAAATAATATAAAAAGTGGATAATTTTTCATGCATGTAAATTCCGAGAGTATTTTAAGCGTTAGTAGCTTAACTAAATCAGTTCAAGTTGAAGATAAAACTTTAACCTTACTTCAACCACTTAATTTAACGGTTGCTGCAGGCGAGTCAATTGCAATTGTTGGATCTTCTGGTTCTGGTAAAACAACGTTATTATCAATTTTAGCAGGATTAGATCTGCCAAGCTCTGGCGAAGTGTATCTTAAAAACCAACCATTACACCAGTTTAATGAAGAGCAACGCAGCCAAGTTCGAGCGCAACACGTTGGTTTTATTTTCCAGCAATTTCTTTTAATTAATAGTTTAACCGCACTTGAAAACGTGATGTTACCCGCGGAATTAGCAAACCTACCTGATGCACAAGCAAGAGGTGAAGCACTACTTGAGCAAGTTGGCTTAGCGGATAGACTTGATCATTACCCATCACAACTTTCTGGTGGTGAGCAGCAACGTGTTGCCATTGCTCGCGCTTTTATTTCTAAACCGGATATTTTATTTGCTGATGAACCAACCGGTAACCTTGATAGTAAGACCGGACAGCATATTACTGATTTAATATTTGATTTGAATGCCAAAGAAGGCACTACTTTAGTGCTAGTTACGCATGATCCTAAATTAGCTGCGCGTTGTCAGCGTCAAGTTGAAATGGATAGCGGCATATTAAATGAAAAGACAAGTGCTGTTATAGCAGAAAGTGTTGATGTAGAAAGTACATCTGCTAACGATGTGACTCCTGAAACCTCTACGTCACAAGTAGGTTAACCATGATTGCTGTTAATCAAAAAAAATCATCAATGTGGTTAGCCCAGTCATTACGTTTATTACATCATGAGCTTCGTCGTGGTGAGCTAACCATTATATTCCTTGCCATCGTTTTAGCGGTTGCAACGGTATTTTCATTAACTGGCTTTTCAGGGCAAATTAAACACGCCATTGTTGCCAATAGTACCAATACCATAGGTGCTGATAGAGTTTTACGATTATCCACTGAAGTTGATAAAAGCTTTATTGATAAAAGTCAGGCAATGTCGTTAAACCACGCCCGTAAAATTGAAACAGAATCGATGGCATTTGCCGGTGACAATATGTTGCTCAGCGAAATTGATGCGGTTTCTGAGACTTATCCATTACGTGGTGAACTGCGCATTAAAACTGCTTTAACGCAAGAAAATAGCGTTGTAGTGAATGCGCCTAAAGTAGGCACGATTTGGGTCGAACCAAGCGTGTTAAGTCGATTAGATGTCAATATCGGCGATATTATAGAAATTGGTGTTGCGCCGTTAACCATCGCGGGCATTGTTACTGATATTCCTGATCGCTCTTATCGCGCTTTTATTGCTGGTCCAACGGTGATCTTAAATATTGCAGACATGCCAAAAACAGAGTTGATACAGCCTGGTAGTCGCATGACCTACAAGTATCTCTTTGCTGGTGAAACTGATGACGTTGAAGCGTTTGAAGACTGGGTTAAGCCACAAATTAACGAAGCTCAACGCTGGTACGATGCAAAAGCGGCGCAAAATCGCTTATCAAGAATTTTAGACACAGCAGAAAAGTTTCTTTCTTTAGCGAGTATGTTGGGCATTGTTTTAGCTGCGGTTGCAGTAGCAGTGGCAAGTCGTCGGTATGGCCAACGTCATCAATCAACGGTATCTATTTTCAAAGCGATGGGGGCATCAATTTCTCATGTGAGAAAGTTATATTGCTTACATTGGACGTTATTGAGCTGTTTAAGCATTGCTACAGGCTTAGTGGTTGGTTATGGCTTGATGTTATTAGGTGTTAATGCCATTGCGAGTTACTTATCACTAGCAGATGCACCGTTAACCTTCACACCATTTTTAACGGCAATTTTTACTGGCTTATTGTGTGCAGTCGCTTTTGCCATTCACCCGATTAGTGTTTTAGTTAATAGTTCACCACTAAGCGTTATTCGTGGCTTTAGCCAACAAAAAGTCGCACGTTTTGGTTGGCATCAAGTACCACCATTATTAGCATTGTTCATTTTACTATTCCTATTCAGCCAAGATGCGGTAATGAGTGCAGCTTTGTTATTTGGTGGCATAGTCGTTTCTTTTATTCTGTTGCTATTCGGTCGTGGCTTAATGAGTGCAGGTCGCAGCGTTGGCACTAAAGCGGGTAAGTCATGGCATTTGGCATTAGCAAATTTAAAACGTCGCGCCAGTGAAAACAGTGTGCAGCTGGTTAGTTTCACTATCGCGATTAAGTTATTGTTGTTAATTACCGTGATGAAAAGTTCGATTTTATCAGAATGGGAACAACAGTTTCCTGAAGACACGCCGAACCATTATTTAATCAATATTAGTGAGCACGAAATTCAGCCATTGCAGCAGTTTGTTGATGAAAACAATATTGCTAACCAAGGCTTTTACAAGGTGTATCGTGGCCGCTTAGCGGCTATTAACGGCGAAAAAACTATTCGAGAAGAAGATAATTCGGAGCAAGAGCAAGAACAGAACGTAGAATCTGCCAGCACTGAAAAAAATTCTGAAAAAAGTAAGGAAGAAAAAGCTGAGCAATCAGCTGGAAGACGTGGTGCAGGTCGTGAGTTAGGATTAACTTGGCGTGATGAACTTTCACCTGGCAATGAAGTGATAGAAGGGCAATGGTGGCAGCTTGATGATACCAAACCACAAGTTTCTATCGAAAGTTCAATGGCAGAGCGTTTAGAAATAGCACTTGGCGATAGCTTAACATTCACACTTGGCTCTGATGAATTTACCGTGCCGGTGACAAGCATTCGAAAAGTGAACTGGCAAAGCCGACAGCTTAACTTCATTATGGTGTTTAACCGCAGTGTGCTTGAACAGTACCCAACAACTGCCATTTCTGCATGGTCGGTTTCTGACCAAGACAGGGATATGATTTACCGCTTTATGGCAAACTTCCCAACGATTACCTTAATGGACTTTGCTGCCATTATGGCGCAGCTTAATAATATTATTGAGCAAGTGTCAGTGGCGATTCAGCTTATTCTTATTTTGGTGGTGCTTGCAGGCAGCTTAGTGCTGATTGCTCAAGTGCAAGCCAGTATGGAAGAACGAGAACGTGAACTTGCTATTTTAAGAACCTTGGGCGCTCGTGGGAAATTGCTACGTAACAGTGTGTTATATGAATTTGTTGCGCTAGGTGCCATTGCAGGCTTAATGGCTAGTATCGGTATGGAGATTGCGGTTTACATTTTACAAAGCCAAGTATTCGAAATGGCTGGCAGTTTTCACTTTCAATATTGGTTAGTCGGCATCGGCGCAGGCGCATTATTTGTTGGCTTAATTGGTATGTTAAGTTGTTGGCGTTTGCTTAATTTATCAAGTGTCACCTTGATCCGCAGAACCATGTAATTTCATTTCAATCAAGACTATAAGCGTTTAATACTAGCTACTCAGCTATGAAATCGCTTATAGTTTTAATCACTTATATTTAATTTAATAATACTCAGGGTTTAGAAAATGGGTTTACAAGGGAAGTCTGACGGTGCGGTGAAGTTCTTATTAGTCACCGCGGCATTATTTGTTGTTTTAGCTGGCGTAAAAACCGCAGCAACATTATTAGTACCATTTTTATTGTCGGCATTTATCGCCATTATCTGTAATCCGTTGGTAGTCAAAGCGGCACGTTACAAAATACCTAAACCAATTGCTGTCATCTTCATTATTGGTATTTTTGTTTCTATTGCATTATCACTGGCAGGCTTGATTGGTAATTCATTGAATGAATTGTCTCAGCAATTACCAGTATATCGTGCACAATTACAAGAACAGTTTGTTTGGTTAACTCAACAACTTGATACTTATAACATTAAAATTTCATCAGAATTATTGATTGAATATTTCGACCCTGCTGCCGCGATGGGACTAGCTACTGATATGCTTAGTGGCTTAGGTGGCGTTATGGCGAACTTATTCTTGATTATTATCACGGTGATTTTCATGCTATTTGAAGCCTCATCAGTACCGCATAAATTGCATTTGGCACTTGATGATCCTACTGCTCGTATGAAACAGATTGATCAATTTTTAGAGTCAGTAAACAACTATTTAGCGATTAAAACCTTGGTTAGTATTGCCACCGGTGTTTGTGTGTCCTTAATGTTGTGGGCCTTTGGTTTAGACTTCTTCTTGTTGTGGGGCGTGTTAGCCTTTTTACTTAACTACATTCCTAATATCGGTTCAATTATTGCGGCTGTGCCAGCAATGTCGTTAGCGGTATTACAACTTGGGCCAGCAGCTGCAGGCTTTATTGGTTTAGGCTATTTAACTATCAATACCGTCATGGGTAATGTTGTTGAACCACGGTATTTAGGGCGCGGTTTAGGGCTTTCAACGTTAGTGGTATTTATTTCATTAATCTTTTGGGGGTGGTTACTAGGCACCGTAGGAATGTTGCTATCGGTACCACTGACCATGATCATTAAAATCGCCTTAGAAAACTCTTCAGAAGGGCGCTGGTTTGCGGTGCTATTGTCGAGTGAAGAAGGCTAATTTACGCCCACAAAAACATGATAAAAGGTAGCGTTTGCTACCTTTTTATTTACCTCAGCTCTAAACATATCAAATACGCTTCTTACACTTTCTAACATTACGCCCTTGTTAACTAACAGTTTCGTTACTGAATTGGACACTCGTTTTCGCTTATTCTTATCTTATTGAGATAAAAGTTAATTAAGTTCAAGGATGCCGATGTTAATACTAAAAAATACCAACAGCGCAATGATAGTGCCTGTGATCAGATTCATACTCACGCCACTGCTGATAATGCTATTTTTAGCTGCATTTAGCGCTAATGCCTACCAAAGCCCTCGATTTGGACTTTTCGTTAAAAATGAAGTTAACGACAATGACTATATTTCCGGTGTTGGCGCTGAAATGTGGCTAACTAATCACGATTCAAACTTTGGCGTATCAGTGCTGACATCAATTGGCAAAGCCGAAGTGACTGACCGAGATAATATCCAACATGATTATATCGCTTGGGAAGCAGGGCTAAAGCTAGGTTACTTTTCTGATATTTTTGCTTACGCAGAAGTTGGTTTTGATTTAGGTGAATTAGCTTTTCAAGATAGAGATGAGGATGACCACTATCACGTTTATTATGGAGATGAAGAGAATGACTTTATTAGCGCTAGCAGAAAACGCTACGATGACTCAAATGATATTGATGGTTATGTCGGTGTTGGTGCCGGTTTTAAGTTTGATCATTTACAAATTGAAGCGTTTGCTCGGCTAAGACAAGTCGATGGCGAATATTGGAAAGCAGATAGTCAGGCATATACTGGTGCGAAGTTATCAGTAGTTTTTTAATCGTGAATTTTTATATTGGTAAGCTTTTTAATGGTGAACTTTTATAGTGGTAAAGCAAGCTAAGTTATAGCAATAAATTGAGAAAGAAAAACATGCCAATTTATTGCTATAAAATTCTATTTACTGTGCTTTGTGGCCAACTTTAAAATAACCAGTCGAAAGAAATTGTGTCGCTTCTTTACGCTTTTTAGCAATTAAAATAGCGCCGTCATCCATAAATAAAAAGTTTTTCCAGCAGCGCTTAAATACAGCCCAAGTGGTTTCAATAACATTATCACGCGCAGTGCAGTAATAAATTACCGTGTTATTGTCCCATTTTAGGTGCTCTAGAATTAGCTCAGGTAAAGCTTCAGTTTCGCTATCCCAAATAGTTTCCCACTTTCCATTGTCAGTCCATGAACTGCTATTTTCAGGCCAATCGCCTTTTTTAAAGAAGTCTGGATGATCAACCTGTTTGCTTATATTGCCATCCCAAAGCATTTTTGCTCGGCTTGTCACCATAGGCTTTATTTTGGCTTTATCACTATCGCTAATAGGTAAGCTTTTATGTTTGAAGATCCAAGCGTTTTTTAATTCGTCAACAGAAGTGTAATTCATAGTTATTATCATGATGGGCTATAAGCGTATTATAACAAGCACAGCAATTATCTCATTAAATAATCATGAATTTGACGGTTATAAAATGGCAATTTAGTTGTGTTGCGTAAATTTTTATCAGAGTGAATAACAATTTTGCCATTCACTCTTAGTCTCGATAACCGTTGCTAACGCGCGGTGTTCAGCACCGAGTTGTAAAATAGAGCGTTTTACTTTGTACCTGCAACTTTTTCCGCTAGCACTTTAAACTGAGTACTGTTTTTATCTTGTTCACAACATACCGTTAATAGGTCATCAATAAAATGCTTGAAGGCTCTATATTCAATGTCCCTAACCTGCTGCTGTTGCTCATTACTTAGCATGTGATACATAGTTGCTGCGCCAAAGTCGCCAACAATAATGCCAGCGTTTTCATCAAACAAAGTGTTATGAGCGTATAAGTCACCATGACATACTTGGTTTGAATGTAAGTGCTGAAAAACATCTTCCATTTGCGTCACAATCTTCGCTATTTGCTCAATACGTAAAGTAAATTCTGCTGGGAAGGTATCTCTTGTACAAGTTTTAAAAGATGGTGGTTGCCCTAAATTGATAAAGTTTTCAGGTATTAAATTCATGATTAAAGCCAAATAACCATTTTCATTTACTTGTGCCAACGAACGAACAAGATTTTTATGATTACCCGTTTTTAAACAAGCTTGTAGTTCATCTTCAGGATAACCGTCACTGGTCACTGCACCTTTAAAAACTTTCACGGCAATTTCTTCAGGAAAATCCGTTTGCTCATTAGTCCAAGTGGCTCGCGAAATAACACCAGAAGCACCTTGTCCAAGCACATTATGCAAAGTGTAGCTTGAGGCTGGTAATGAAGGAACAGAATCAATATTTACGGTTGACTGGCTAAAAGGGTTACCAGAAAAAGCAAACCATGCCAGCTTAGGTAAACTCAGTAATTGTACGGGGCATTTACTTAGTTTATTAGCTGAAATTCGCACCAATTCTAGGTTAATTAACTTCGACATCGTTAACGGCAGTTCAGTTAAATTATTTCCGGCAAGTGCTAATTTTTGTAATCGAGGACGTTCACCCAAGGTGTCAGGCAAAATTTCTATCTGGTTGTCGGTTAAAATCAACCAACGTAATTTTGCAGGCAATGCGCTTTCAGGTACTTGGTTAATTTTATTCGATTTAAAGCCAATCATTTCTAAATTTTCACATTCACCCAATACTTCCGGTAATGTTTCAAAAAGGTTATTTGAAGCAAAAAGTATTTTAAGTTTTGTTAATTTTGCTAACTCTTTTGGCAATGAAGTTAACTGGTTATTAGATAAATCGAGAATTTCTAAACTGTCGGCCAATGTTAGAATTTCTAACGGAAATGACGTTAAGTTTTCAGATAATGACAAACGTTGGGTGCCAATTAAATCACCAGATTTTAACTGAGAAAGAGTATGCATAGAATAAGTTGTTAATGTCGGACTATTAATGCCGGAATTTTACTAGGAATAAGCATGAAAATATAGAAATAGCTCAGTTACTTTAAACAAATCAATTAACTTGATAATAAAAAATATCAAAAGGTGAGCTTGAAAATTAGTGACTACAAGGCGCTAGATATTGGCTATTTTTAGGCTTGTATACAATACTGATTACTTTATGGATGAAATAATTAAAAACAAATGGAGCACTAAAACGGAGCTGTCATTTTTTATTTTTTTCACTGTAAAGGGCTAACATTCGGTGTCAGACTTTGAAGCACCTGAATCAGGTTTATCTGAGGAAGAAAATCTTTGTGTAGATGTCGATTTGCATCAAGGCTTTCATCTTGGAAATGTTTTTGTTGAACCTGATTTAGGCATAATTAATCGAGATGGACAACGATATCATTTAGCGCCTAAAGCAATGGAGGTGCTACTTTTTTTATCATCAACAAAAGGAAAAGTAGTTTCCCGCGAACACATTCTACAATTTGCGTGGGGCGATACAAAAGCCTCTAAAGCGAATGTTACTCATGTTATCAGTGAAATACGTCATGCGCTGAATGACCACAAAGAATGCCCAACCTTTATTCAAACTATTCCTCGTAAAGGTTATCGTATGTTAACCCCAACGCTATCAAAAGCTACCGCCAGTATTTGGGCGTTTTCAGGGCATCAAGAAGAACACATGCAGCCGGGCAGCAAATTAAAATTCTCTCTTTCGGTTCTCAAAAGTAGTCGATTGTTCAATGCGAGCGCCGCCTATTTAGTGGTTTCATGGTTGTTGCTACAGGTATTTTCAACAATCTTGCCGATATTCGATATACCGCCTTGGGGTGGTAAAGTAACCGCATTATGCTTGGTGGTAGGTTTTCCTATTGTTATAGGTTTTCAATGGGTTAAAGAAATTAAATTGCGAAAAAACTTTGCTGTAGAAAACTCCATCCAAAGTAAATATTTCTATCAACAATTAGCCGTTGACGGAATATTTGTCACAATAATACTGCTGGTTATTTTTTACCTGTCTACACACTTAATCACTAATATCGACAAAGAAAGCGCCCAAATGGGCTTAACAGTAGAGCAAAGTAGTACTATTTCATCGGTTGATATTACCGACAATGCGGTTGCCATTTTACCCTTTACTGCGCCAGTTAATAACGATACTCCGCATTATATCGTTTCAGGTTTACAGGAAGAATTAATTACCTTTTTAAGCTTAAAGCCTGAATTTAAAGTTTCGTCATTAAGAGCCATTTCCGCGTTAGAAAACGATGCCAGTATTGATAAAATAAAAAGTCGTTTAGGTGTTCGTTATATTGTTGAAGGCAAAGTAAAACTACAGTTGCAACAGGTAGTTATCAGTACCGCAATGACAGATATCACCACTGGCTTTCAAGTATGGGCAGATGAATCAAGTGGCTCTAGTAATGAACTTCTAACGCTTTACAACGAACTGTCTCGAAAAGTGGTAAATGCACTGCATTTATTAGTACCAAGTGATGACTCTATTGACGATGTAGATTACATGCCGACGAAAAACTTTTCTGCTTATGATTCCTACCTGCAAGGTAAAGAAAAGTATCGAGAAAAGAAAAATATTGATGCCTTAAGTGAAGCTGAAAAATTATTTATACAAGCCATTAGTTTAGACCCTGAATTCATTCTCGCGTCATCAGCGTTATGCCAAACCTACTTAGCAAAATACTTACTTAGTGAAGATACCAGTGAATACCAAAAAGGCTTGAATGCATGCCAGCTTATTGCGCTTAATGAGCAAGTATCTTTTGAATCAAATTTAGCCTTAGGTACTTTATATCGTATAAATGGCCAGTATGAAAAAGCCGAGCAATTCCTTAATGACGCCAAAGCGCTTAAACCTAACTCAACCGAAATGCTAACCTCGTTAGCGAGTTTATATACAAAATTAGAAAAAGTTACACAGGCAGAAGAGCTCTACCTACAAGCGATAAGTGTTGAATTAGGTAATTGGCATAACTACTACGAATATGGGCTATTCTTGTTTTACTCTGGCCGTTATCAAGATGCAATAACCCAGTTTAATAAAGTGATCTTATTAAATAAAAATATTGCGACAGCATATAACGCTTTGGGTGGTATGTATTACATGACCTTAGATTTTGAAAAAGCGAACATTGCATGGTCGAAGTCTTTAGCTATAGAGCCAACTTCAGACACTTATGCCAACTTAGGCACAGTACTATTTTTTATGAACAATTATGATAATGCCGCGGAAATGTATCGCCAAAGTGTTGAACTGTCTCCCTTGGAAACCACCGTTTGGGGAAATTTGGGCGATGCACTTAAATATACAAAAAATAATCAAGCACAAGCGAGTAGTGCATATCGTAAAGCATTGGCCTTGGCAGAAAACAATGCGCAAATAAATAGTAAAGACCTGAGCTTACAAGCACAAATATCTCGCTACTATTCAGAGCTAAGCGATTGCGAAACGGCAATAAAAAATCAACAAAACGTGTTAAATGAAAATGCCCAAGACCCTTATGTTTTTTATGACCTAGCAATAGTGTCTATCAACTGTCGCGATAAAACTACCATGGAAACACTAGTGAAAAAGTCGATTACCTTGGGATATCCCTACGAGCTTTTATTGGCAGATCCACAATTTAACGACTATAAAGAGTGGTTAATGCAGTTATCAAGTCGTTAAATCTAAAACCAAAAGGTGCTTTATGACCATTCAACGTGTTAACTATTATTCTTTTTTAAAAATCAGCTTTGTCGTTTTTATTTCCCTATTTTCAAGCTTTTCAATGGGAGACCATAACTCAGGACGAGATAAAGCTTTAGTGATTAAAATTGACCCCGTAACTCACTGCGCTATATCTGTAGAGCCTGCAAACCATAAGCAAGACTGTAAGCTTGAGTCACCGAATCCTTGTAAAAATGATCCGGAATGTATTTGTAGCAAAAAGGAAAAGTACATCGTTTGGACCGCAAGCACAGAAGACAAGTTTGATATTAACTTCCCTAACGGAACGCCATTCAAACGCTGTAACTATAAATCAGAAAGTGCTGGTGAAATTCGTTGTAAAATTAAAAATGATGGTGACTTTTATTACGAAATTAATGTCGAAGGCTGTGCAAACAACCCTTATGATCCGAGAATAGTCGTTCACTAAGTATCTGCTAACGTTTGAATTAATTGGGCTTGTTAAAAACTAAGTAATAGTAACTTTAATAAAGCCCAATAAATAAAACACTTCACAAACATTTCACATGTTAATCGCTAAGCTTTAGCCACATATTGTGGTTTGGAAGTACGTAATGGCATTTCATGTAGGCTTGGTTAGATTATCTTTACTTTGTGTTTTCTTGGCAAAAAGTGTTTGTGCTGAAAATGTCGATACTAATGACGATAATGCGCTTAAGCAAAAAGCTCTTAATCAAAAAATTCATCAGGCAATTGTTAAGTTTGAACAAACTAACAGAAAGCAGTGGGGCTTTACCGTAAATCGTTTCGAGAATGAAGAAGGTGATATTACCGAGAGTGTTGAGCAATTTACACCCAATGCAGATATCAATAAACGATGGTTACTGATCAGCGCTAATGGCGAAAAAGCGACAGCAAAACAGCAAGAGAAATTCTTAAAGGCTAAGCGCAAACAAGCTAGCAAAAAGAAGAAAAAGCAAAAACAAACTGCAGATAATAATAGTTATTCCATTAAGCTAAGGGAGCTCATTAACCAAGAAACGCTTAGCTATCAATCAGAAACCAGCACGCATATTCAAATGAGCTTTCAAGTTACCTTAAGCCAATTTGGCGATGACACCAAAGGCAAGTTAGACGGTCTATTGTCGTACAACAAACAAGATGCTTTCATTGAAACCATCACCATTACCAACAATGCTGAATTCTCACCCATGTTTAGCGCCTCGATTAATGAATTGAATTTAACCTTTAGTTTTACACAAATTGATGATGCTATTTTGTTTAGTGAACACGCCTTACAAATGAAAGGCACTTTTGCCTATTTCGTTGAAATCGATGAAGTGTCTAAAGATACTTATTTTGATTATCAGTATCAGGTGGTTTTGTATAGATGAGAAGTTGCGAAATGCCAACCGAAACAATGAATTTAATCGAATTTACGGTTGGCGCATAACGCCTTGCTAAGCGGACTAAAATTGTTGGCTATAATGTGCAGCGAAGCAAAACGTAGCCAACTGTTTTAGTTCCGTTTAAGCAACTTATTACGTGTCTTCAACTTGTGTTGGTAAAATTTCTCTTAAAAATGGAAATTCGAGAATACAAGATGAATTAATTTTATTACGAATATCATCATCGCTATCGCTATGTTTTGCCAAGCAAAGGTAATACTTAGTGTTTTCATGGATAGCATAGATGAGCCATTCACCAGTCGTTTTTTGTTCTTCTCTACGCCTCTGTAGATTACCTGTAACCAGATCATTCACTATATGATGAACATCCTCTGCAGTCACATATTGTTCTTCCCCACTTTTTTTAGCATCAATTATTCTTTGCTCAAAATAAGGAATACTGTAGTTATTTAGAGCATTCTTAACATTTTGAGCTAATCCAGAAATGCTAACATCCATGTAATGTTTATGCCAAAGTCCTTTAAGCGGAGGTCTTTTAAATTCAGATTGCTCTTTAGTGTGGCTTTCAGGTTCAGTTCCCTCAAGAAATTTCACTTCATGCATGACAGCATCAAGATTTATAACACTATTTTCAAAGCCAAAGAATATGTCTAACAAAAACGAAATGCTATATCGATTTCCTAACATTTTATCGATCTGAATCATTGCTTTGAAATCATTTATTTTTTTATACATCTCAGGTGATTCATCTTGAAATTTATCTAAGAAAATCTTCTTTAAATTCACTTCTTTGTTCTCGCAAACGTTTTCCATATAGCTCCATGATGATTACAGCACTGACACGTAACAGCTTATTATGAGGAAACAATCCTTGTTTAAACAAGGACTATCTCCTTCTTTTAATTTTACTAATTTAATCACACTGCTGAAATATACCAATATACCAATATACCAATATACCAATATACCAATATACCAATATATTAACGTGAAATGTTTGAAATGTTCTTGCACTAAATCAGGAAATATTTTTTTAAATGCCATGCAGGGACTATTTATTTCAAGAGTACAGAGCTACATGAGTAAAAGTAACTTTTATAAATTACATAATGAAATCTAAGCACAGCTTTCAACATAACTTTCAGCACGCAGTTGCCAGCTTTTATGTTTACAAGATGGTGCTGACAATAAAGAGTTGATTAGTTTGTCTTAACTTTCTAGCTTTTCTCGGCGATAAACCACCGCCCAAAAGTACACCAAAATTGCTATCCAGTGCAGAAAAAACAAACTAAGGCCGATTAACACGCGGTGCTTTTTAGTTTTGTTTTCAATAAAGTCTTCTAGCATCATTATCCAAAACGAAATGAAGGTAATAAAGGTCAACGGGATGCTTATTTTTGCGAACAATGGCGCGTTGTTCCAGCCACCGACATAGTAGTATTGCTGAATGGTTCCAGTGAAGAAGCCTATCGACAATGCAACGACAAGGAAGGTATACCAAAAGCCTGCAACAATTTTCATAACTACTTAATAATATTAGGACGAAATTAAGGGTGCGATAATAGCGCTTCGAATGCCGTAGCGAAAGAGGGCAGTGTAATTTATTGAATCGTAATTTACTGTTACGCTGTGGTAAATAAAACCGAAACAACCGTGCCCTTGTTACTTTCTACCGTCAGTTGCCAGCCTTGGTGTTCGCATAAACGTTTCACGATAGACAAACCAAAACCATAGCCGGTACTTTGGCTGCCTTTCACTGCTGGCGCGGTAATATGCGAAGAAATATTTTCTTCTATACCTAGCCCTGTGTCACTGATCACTAATTGGTTGTTGAGAAAGTCGACTTTGACTTCGCCACGGTTGGTGTACTGAAAAGCGTTACTGAGCAAGTTATCAAGTAGTACCTTTAGCATGCCTGATTGCGCATGTATTTTGGTATTGCAGTTGTTTGTAACATCGACCTCTACTGCTTTGCCGTTAAGTATATAGCTGTGATCTAATATTGATTGCTCAACCAAAGTTAATAGTTGAATGAGTGTTTTGCTCTCAGTGTTATGTTCTTCTCGGGCGAGTATTAACAGTGTGTTTACCGTTTGTTCCATTTGCATTGCCGCGTCAGAAATACGGTTGATTAGGGCATTATTATTTATTTGCGCATTGCTGTTTTCATTTTTTATATTTTCACTATTACTGCTTTCAAGATGATGAACATGGTTTTTCTCTTGATACACTTCAACGGCGTTTTTAATGATGGCGACTGGGGTTCGTAATTCATGACTGGTATCGCGCGTAAAACATTTTTCGCGTTCGAGTGCTTTGCTAATTTGCTGCATGGAATTTTCAAGCGTGCGCGCTAGTACGCCTATTTCGTTATTGGGGAAGTTGTGGGCAAAGGTATTTGGGATATTTTCAGGCGCGACACCGTCAACCAAATCGGCTAACTGTTTAAGCGGTGTTGCGGTTTTTCTACCTAACATCCAAGCAATGAAAAATGCCACCAGTGAAAGTATGCCGCCACAGATTAAAAAGAACTGAATTACGCCGTCTCTTATCGGGCGAACCAGAAGTTTTTGACTCACTTCGGCAACTAGATAAATATTTTCATTTTTAGACAGGGTATATAAATGATAATGCCGACCTTCCGCGCCATAAAACTCTATACGCTGTGGCTCTGCTAAAAACTGTTGCTGCATATCTACAGGTAAGGTTTTTTCAGAGAAATACACTGACATATGATCGCTACGGGCATTTGGCCATTGACCATTTTGTTGGTGATGTGCTTGTAAATATTCCGCTTCTTGCGCAACCTCGCGCTCAATAAAACGGTCTTCTAGGTTATATAAAAGTATCAGGCAGAAGAAACAATATATCGCTGATATAAATAAGGTGAAAATGCAAAGTTGAGCAACAATGCGCCGGCTTAAACTGTGGGGTTTATTGGTTTTATTTTTCATTTTTAACCTCTAAGGTAACGCCAACGCCATGTACGGTTTTTAATATTGGATAGTCAAAAGGTTTGTCTAAAATATTGCGTAATTGGTAAAGATGAGAGCGCATAGCGTCAGACTCGGTGGGTTCATCACCCCAAAGTTTTTGCGTTAACATTGAGCGACTAACAACTTGCGGGTAGGCCTCGGCGAGTATGGTGATGATGCGTACGCCCATGGCATGTAAATCGAGTGTTTTGTCATCTCTAGATACTTGTTTCCGTTGTCTATCAATGGTTAATGGACCAATGGTTAAAATGTCAGATGTTTGTAATAAATGGCGTCTTGATAATGCTAAACATCTTACTTCAAGTTCTTGTAATGAAAAGGGCTTAGTTAGGTAGTCATCAGCGCCAGCGGTAAAGCCTGATACTTTATCGTCAATACTGTCGCGAGCGGTGAGCATTAAAATGGGAATATGGTGGTTAGCTTGTTTTCGTATTTGCTGGCAGACCTCAAGGCCGTCCATTTTAGGTAGATTAAGATCTAATATAATTAAGTCAAAATGATGCTCAAGTGCTAGGGTTAATCCTTGTTTACCTTGGCTGGCGAAATCAAAGCTGTGTCCTTTTGCTTCCATGTAATCGGAAATATTACAGGCAATACTTTGTTGGTCTTCTACCAATAAAATATTAAGTGATGTTGCTTGAGCTTTCATATTGTTCCTAAATTGCAATAAACACTGCAAGCAAAATGCTCGCAGTGTTCTAATTTATTATAAAGACAAGGTTTTTAACATCTCTAATGCCGGTTTGTGATCAGGCTTAGATGCTAATAATTGTTTCAAGGTATTTTCAGCGTCTTGATTTTTACCTAGTTTATGCTGTGTTTTTGCTATTTTCATATCTAACATTGGGTTATTAATAGCTTTTTGTGCAAGCATCATTAACGCTAGGGAATTTTCAAATTGGGCATTGTTTTCCGCGCTTTTTAGATAATAAAAACCATACATGCCCGCTAGTGAAATATGGTATTGCTCAGGGGTATCGGTAATGGCTTTTAAGGCTGATTTATCACCCGATAAATATTTTGCAATTACCGCCATGGTATTATCTTCAATATCTTTTGCTGCTGAAACTGGCGTTAAGCCTAAGCTTTTTACAAGTTCGGTTGCTACATCAACCGTCGAGGTTGGGTTTTGTCCGGTAATTAGGCGTTCATCAACCGCTACATGACTAAGCATAATTTCACTTGATTGAAAGTTTGCGCCACGCTCGGTTAGTTTATCTTCTAGCATAAATTCGAATTTACTCAGCCATTTTTTACCAAATAACTTTTCTTCTTTATTGGTAAAGCCATTGATAGTTTTATTGGCAACTAAATAACTACCGTCTTTTAGTTTTACATCAACCAAGGCGGCTGGCCCGTGACATACTGCTGCGACAGTGCCGTTTTGTTGATAGATATCAGCAATGACTGATTGAAGCGCGTTATCTTTTGGTAGGTCAAACATAGCGCCTTTACCGCCGACGATAAAGATAGCGTCATAGCTTTTCGCATCAATATTTTTGGTTGATAAGGTATTGTTTAGCTTTGCCATAATAACTTTGTCGGCCAATACGCTAGCGTTATATGATTTTTTAGCGTCATATTTATCTGCTTCTACTTTACCGCCGTTAGGGCTGGCGATGTCGACAGATATGCCATTATTTTTGAACACAGTGTAGGCTTTGGCGAATTCGTTGAATTCATAACCTGGTTTTTCTTCGCCTTGTTGCTGGCCGTAACCACTAACAATCATGAGCACCTTTTTAGATACTGAGGCGTTTACTTGTAGCGACAGCGCAACAAACACAAATAGGGTGATAAACTGTGTTATTGCTTGTTTGCTTATTTTCATCATGTTTTTAGTTTTAGCTTTAGCTTTAGTTTTAATAAACGTTTTCATTAAACTTTCTCCTTGAAGTTACACGCATAATGACTAATCACCCGTGAAACAAATGTGAAATTTAGGTCTCTGCCATTAATTGCTTAACTGAACTTTTCAGGTTGCTTCGACTGGCATAAATGCCTAAGCCAGTGACCAAACATAAAATGGTCGCCAAAGTGGCAATAAGCCATACAAAGTCAGGTTGATAGTTAAGTGAAAACTGCGACTGATATATCAATAGGCCAGTAAAGTAAGTGCCTAATATCGCGCCTGTTGCGGTAATGCTAGCGGTAACTAACCATTCGATTATATTGAGTTTTAGACACGTAGAACGAGTAAAGCCAAAACTCATAATGATGCTATTCTTTTTCTTTTCTTTAGACTCTAAAGCGTTAATAGAAGCTAAAATTACCACACCTGCCAATAAAATAATCATTAAAGAGAAACCACTGATCACTTTGGTGATCATTGCTAACATGCGGTCAAACAAGTCAGTCATTTCTTTTAGCGAAATCATTCGTAATGACGGAAATTTTTGCCAAAGGTTAGCTAACAAAGGCCATTGTTGACTTTTTAGTTCAATACTTGCCATGTTGTAGTGAGGAGCTTGTATATGAGCCAGTGCCGCTGGCGGCATTTGCACCCAAAAAGTAATAGAGCCAGCACCAGGTGTGAATACATGACTAGCCGTTATTTGAAACTTAGTTTCTTCTTGGCCAATAAAAAACGTTAACCAGTCACCGATTGCTAAACCTAAGTCTGTCATGACCTCTTCTTCAATAGAAACTTGCTGCCAGTTTTCGCTATTTGGCTGCCACCATTGACCATCAATAACTTTATTGTTTTGTGGTACTTGTTCACTCCAATGTAAACGGATGGCGCGACTAAATGTGGCTAAGCTGTCGCTAGGTTTGTCACTGAATTTACTTAGCGATTGCTGATTTATCTCAATGAGTTTTGCGTGCATGTAAGGCTTAGCTTGACGTACAGCTATTTTTTGCTCGTTAGCCCAAGTTTCAATAAATTGCATTTGTGGCTTAGTGGCTTGTGAAATCATGACATTGCCATCATGCTGACGTTGGTATGAACTCATGGTTGCGCCAAGGTCTTTTAGCAGCATTAAAGTGAACAATAATAAGAATGCACATAAGCCAATACCAAGTATTTGCGTACTTTTACTGACTAATCGCTGTTTCATCATAAACAAAGAGAAGGGTACTAAGCCTGAGAAGTTTTGCGTGAATTTTTCGCCAAGCGTTAATGTACTCCAGCTAATCAATATCATTAATATGATGGTAAATAGCGTTGCGGCTACCATCATCATGGTTAACAGTGCATTGTCGGAATAGGTGATGGTGACGGCTGACAAAACAATTATACTGCTGGCCTTGCTAAGCCAATGACTCAGGCCTTTGCTTTTATCTGCAAACAAATTAGCGACAGAATTATTACGCAGCGATAGCCAAACAGGGGCATGAAAAACGGCAAATATGGTGACTACAGCCGATATTGAAACTAAGGCTGATTTGGCATGCCATTGCCATTGCATATCGGCGAATGTTTCTTGTAGCCAATTAACAATTAGCCAATGACTGCATGCTGATAACAACAGTACTATTGGCAGCAACAGCAATAGCCCTATAAACCACTTGAAAAAAGATACTTGGATACCGGTATTATTGCTTGCGCCAAGGCTCATGCATATTGCTGAAAAGTATTGGTCTTTTTTCATGTGCACTTGGGTCAATTGGTTAACAGCAATGGCCGCCATAAAAAATAGAATAATTGATGCTAGGCCCATAAAGTTTTCTGTTCTTTGCCAAAAAAGCGCTAGGGGATGGTTACCATTCTTATGGCGTATTTCGGCGGCAGGTAAATTGTTTTCTTGCCACTTAATGAGGTTATTAACTTGTGCTGGCGTTGCTGCTAACAAATAACGGTAATGAATAAGATCATGCGAGAAGTTAAGTGCTTTCATATCATGCAGATTAATCATCGCGCGCATGTCGACAGTATGGCCTTCCATTAATCTGTCAGGCTCGTGTTGTAGTATGCGAGACACTAAAAACTGCTGATTTGCCAATTGTAAATGGTCACCAATGTTTAGCGATAAGCTGGCGAGTATTCTGGCATCTAACCAAATATGACCATTTTTGGGGGCAGCGAAAGTTGGCGTACCTTTATCTTTTAAAGCTGTTGATGTGAGTAGCTCACCTTGCAGAGGATAATGTTCGCCAACCGCTTTTAGTTTCGCTTGTTGCCATTGGCCATTGTGTGTAAGCGTGGTTTTTATGTGTTGAGTGATCACCATATCATCGGTTATTTCAATAACTTCAGTGTGCTGTGAAGGCGTTAACTCCGCCTTTTGGCTAAGCACAGCGTCGGCACCGAGCAAGCTTTGTAAATTATGATCTAAATACGCTTGAATACTGATGCTTGATTGGCTCAAGGTGATGATGAACAGCAATAATATGCCTTGTATCCAACGTAATAAGCGTTGATGAGAAGATTGATATTCTTGCTTATAAAAATGCCATGCGAGCTTAAGGTTATTACTTAACATGATGCCACCTGCGCTATGTTGTTTGTATCTAAGCCCCTTGGGGATAGCGTTTGATTAAGCTGTCTGTCGGCAAGTAAATACTTATGCTGTGCGCGAGCGGCTAATGCCTCGCTGTGCGTTACCAGAACTAGAGCGGCGTTATTTTCTTGGCAACAGGTAAATAGAATATTAGCTATTTCTGTGGCACTTTTTTGGTCTAAGTTTCCGGTTGGTTCATCGGCAAAAATAAACTTAGGCTCAAAAACTAATGCTCGTGCTATGGCGACCCGTTGCTGTTCGCCGCCACTTAACTCACTCGGTTTATGGTCTACACGGTGCGCCAAGCCAACTTTATCAAGCCAGACTTTGGCTTTGGCCATGGCATTTTTGTCGCCTCTTAGCTTTAGTGGCAAGGCAACATTATTTAATGCGGTTAATTCCGGTAATAAATGAAACTGTTGGAAAATAAAGCCAATGTCGTTTCTTAGTTCTTTTAATGTTTTTTTCTGCTCAGCGTCTACATAAATGCCTTGGCCAGAGGTTGGTTCTTCTAAGCCAGATATCAACATCAACAAACTCGACTTACCTGCGCCAGAAGGCCCTGTAATCGCGTATGATTCACCTTGAGAGATAGCTAAATTGAGATCGTTAAACAAGGTGATAGTTGCATCATTTGTGTTGAACGATTGGCTGATCTTTTTTAGTTCGATGTAGTTTGACATGAGCAAAACTTATGGTAATTAATAGTTGTGCTTTAGCTTAAGATTTTACTTGTGAAATAGACGTGAAATGAATTCATGTCAAGGTGGTTAATATGAATCTTTATCCTTAAAAAACAGTGACTCGAATTTACTTGGTAGCATAGGTTTGCCAATAAAATAACCTTGTGCTGAGTCGACAATAGTATTATCAATAAACTTTTGTTGTGCTGCTGTTTCGATGCCTTCGGCTGTGACATTGAGGCTTAAATTTCTGGCCAGTGAAATAATAGCTTTAGTAATGGCGATGTCTTCTTTATTTTCAGGAATGTGCTGAATAAAGCTTCGGTCTATTTTTATTCTACTTATCTGCAATTTACGTAAGTAAGATATAGATGAGTATCCTGTGCCAAAATCATCAAGCGCAATAGATACGCCTAATTTTCTGAGTTTTTCAAGCCGACAAAGCGCTGAGCTAACATCTTTCATTATGGTTGTTTCTGTTAGTTCAAGCTCCAAAAATTCAGCGGGGAGCTCAGATTTTTTCAAGCATGATTCTACAACATTTATAAAGTCTTCTCGGCCGAGTTGTTTGGCTGACATATTCACCGACATGATGAAGTCGTTATAGCCTAAGTTATGCCAGTGTTTACTTTGTTGGCAAGCTTGCAATAGCACCCATTCACCAATGGTATTTATTATTCCTACCTCTTCTGCGATAGGAATAAATACGTCAGGGGGAACATTTCCTAGTACTTTACTTTCCCAACGTAAAAGGGCCTCAGCGCCTTTTACCTTTTTAGAGATAACATCGATAATAGGCTGAAAGTGCAGGGTGAATTCATCACTATTGATTGCTTGTCGTAACTGATTCGCAATAATAAGCTTATTACGAGCTTGCTTGTTCAGCTCATTAGAATAAAACCTAAAGGTATTTTTACCTTCGTTTTTTGCATGATACATAGCTGTATCGGCATGCTTTAAAAGCACTGATGCTTCTTGGCCATCGTTAGGGTACATAGCAATACCAACGCTCATGCCTACCGTGGTTTCATTGGCGTTAATTTGGAAAGGTGTTTGAATGCAGTCTAATATTTTTTTTGCCAGAATAGTGACGTTATTAATAGAGCCGACGGATTCTAGCAAAATAATAAATTCGTCACCGGCAAAGCGAGATAATGTGTCACCTTTACGTAATTGGCCTAAAAGCCTTTCTGAAAACTGTTTCAGTAAAATATCACCGGCATCATGGCCATAATTATCATTAACTTCTTTGAAATTATCTAAATCGATAAACAATACTGCTGCTGACTCTGACGTTCGAGCTGATTGATTTAATATGTGCTCAAATCGGTTAATGCAAAGCTCTCTGTTCGGCAGGCCAGTGAGGCTGTCATAGAAGGCCATTTTCTTCATGCTTTGCTGAACTTTTCTTCGCTTTAGCACTTCTAGCTTTAAGCGACTACCATTTCTATAGGCGACTGCCGCGAATGCGAACGATGCAATCATCAATAAAGTAAGTATTTCATCAATTTCATATTCTTCATGTGCTCTTGAAAATTCGACCAAATATTCGAAAGCATCATATTTTTGAGCAAGCCAAAAAGTTATAGTTGACAACAAAAGGATAATTGCAACGTCAATAGCAAACTGGGAAGGAGAGGATATTTTGGCGAATATCTTTTGGGGTAAACTATGTTCCATGAAAGCGAATTTTCCTTAATCATTAAATACTAATAGCTATGCTTAAAACAACTCCGCACTGTTTGCTGTTAAATATCTAAACAATATAGTTCTCTACAGCTTGTTTAATGATAGTTGACGAAATTATTTTTACTTAACAACAGGGCTAATTTTGCTGATTTCATTTACTTCATGAGTAAATCATTATTACGAGGTAAAAGCTGTTTAAGGGAAGTTTGAGCGTTTTGGCGCTTTAAGTTACATGTTTTACTTTGTTATGTATTAACAAAGTATTGAGGCAAATAAAGAGAAGCCAGCTATTTAGCTGGCTTCGATTTCTATTTTATTGGGGGGAGATACTATAACTGTGACTGAATGTAGTTTTCTAATCCGATAGTTTTGATCAAACCCAATTGTTGCTCTAACCAGAACGCGTGATCAACTTCGGTATCGTCCAATAATTTTTCTAGAATTTCACGTGTAACGTAATCTCTTTCTTGTTCACACATGGCAATGGCTGAGCGAAGCGCATTTGCTACTGCGTATTCTACGTCTAAATCACTTTGCAGCATTTCAGGTACCGTTTTACCAATATGTAAACCTGGGCGGGTTTGCATATCGGGTGTGCCTTCTAAGAACAAAATACGCTGAATTAGCATAGATGCGTGTAACTTTTCATCGTCAAATTCGTGGTCTATTCGTTCAAATAATTTATTAATGCCCCAATCTTCATACATACGTGAATGAATAAAGTATTGATCCATTGCTGCTAATTCATAGGCAAGTAGGCCGTTTAATGCAGAAATAACTTGTGTATTACCTTTCATTTTATTTTCCTTTTAACGGTCTCAGTTTATAACTGTGCCTGAATGAATTTTTCAATACCGATATTATCGATTTGATATTGTTGAGTTTCTAACCAATCTAAATGCTCTTCTTCATCATTAAGAATGGTATCTAGCATTTCGCGGCTAACATAATCTTGTTCTTGCTCGCAAAGGGTAATGGCGTTACGAACTACTGCAATTTGTGCGATTTGAAATTGTGTATCGCAACTGATCATTTCTTGGGTATGTTCGCCAATAGAAAGTGGAGCTAACTGTTGTAAATTGGGTAAGCCTTCAAGGAATAAAATTCGCTCAATAACCTTGTCAGCTTGCTTCATATCGAGAATCGACTTCTTATAGCACTTGCTGTTTAAGGCATTGATGCCCCAATTTTTATACATGCGGGCGTGAAGAAAGTATTGATTAATAGATGTTAGTTCGCTGGTGAGTACTTTATTAAGTATTGCGAGAACTGCGGGATTGCCTTTCATTATTGCCTCATATTTAAGTTCATTAAACGTTGGCTGTAATTATAGGAATAAAAACGTGAAAAGCAAAAGCTATATTTTGAAAAAAGCTTTAAAAACAAGTGTTTGATAATGCTAATTATTATCAGTTGTAGTTGTAGTGGGGGAGGTTATCGTCTTGTGAGAAAAGCTTAGCCTACCTCTTTAAATAAGCTTTCATCAATAATGGTGTTATCAATTATATTTTGCGCCACTTTAACACAGGTACCACATTGTGAACCTAGCGGTAGGTGCTGCTTTAATTCACGCATAGATCCGACACCTTCTTCGGTGACTAAGTGCTTAATTTGGTGGTCTGTGATGCCTTTGCAAATACAAACAAACATAATATATATTCACTAATGATTGATAACGCGATTGATAATAGTTCTTGTTTGGATTCGTTTCAACCACTAATTTGGGTTCGTTTGGTAAGTTGTTGATAGCTAACGTAATAAATAATTGCATTGGCTTTTGAGTATGTCAGCTAAGAAGATTTGTATTAACTTAGTGCTTTTTATATAAAAATAAAAAGCAGCCATAATGCTGGCTGCTTTTGAATGTAATAAACTTGTCTAATTAGTTACATTGGCTAGGGCGATATAGAGAGTACAAGTTTAGATTGCTTTCTATATTGTCAATATCAGTACAATTAAGGTCGGCATTATTTTGCAAATAAAGATACCTTAATGAAGTTAAGCCAGACAATCCTGAGATATCAGTTAATGAATTGCTGCTAAGGTTAAACTCACGCATACTAGTTAAAACTGACATGTCTGGCACTGCGCTGATAGTGTTTCCGTCGACGATTATATAGCGAAGTGGTGTGATGGCTGATATTGGGGTGATATCTGAAATAGAATTATTAGATAGATATACACGTTCAAGACTAGTTAAATTTGTTAAAATTGATATATCTGAAATAGTATTACCAGAGAGATAAATACTCTCAAGGCTAGTTAAATTAGCTAATGATGATATATCAACTAGATTATTATTGTTGAGCTCAAGTCTTAATAGACTTGTAAGGTTCATTAATGGTGAAAGCTCACTGATATTATTGTTAGATAAATATAAGCTTCCTAAATTTGAAAGCGAACTCACTGGCGTGATATCTGTAATTACATTGTTATTAGAAAGGTTTAGAGATGTTAAATTTTCTAATTGTTCAATACCATTAAGCGATTCAATATTATTGTAATTACAATTTAACGAAGTTAAGTCGGCAATATCTGTTGAATGATTTTTGACACAGCCAAGTAAGTTTTCATCGTCGAATAATGTCGTGTCTATCGGTTCTTGCATACAGTTATATGGACGTTGGATTTCGGTCTCAAGTAAGGTCTCTTCTAATGAGTCTAAATCGTCACAAAGTACTAGTGAATCGTTATAAAGTGATACTGTATCTAGGTTCGTTAAATTAAATAGAGCGCTGATATCCGTTAGTGCACGCATATTGTTTAAGTTTAACTCTTGTAGGGATGTTAACTCAGATAATGGCGTTAAATCTTGAACATTTCTATTGTTCTCTAAATTCAACGTTGCCAATTTAGTTAAAGTGGCTAAACCATCAATATTTTTCAATTCAGAAAGTTGACTCATTGTTAAATTTACCAGTTCAGTTGCACTGGCTAAACCGTCAACGTTAATTAACTGACGATTGTTAGATAAAGTAAGTGTTTCTAATGAGGTAGCATTTACAAGTTCGTCAATAGTTACAAGGTTGTTATCATTTAAGTCTAAGTTTTTTAAAGATGTTAAATTAGTAAAGTCAAATAATTCATCAAGTTGGGCGCCTTTTAGTTCTAACGTTTTCAATTGGGTTAAGTCTTCTAACCCTGATAGGTTTGAAAGATTATTGTTGTTAATTGTTAATTCTTTAAGGCCGATAAGCTTGGCTAACGGGTTCAAACTAATTATTTGACTGCTGTATAAATTGCTGATGTTTAGTTTAGTTAACTGAGTTAATTCACTTAAAGGTGATAAGTCATCAAGGTTAGTATTGTGATCAAGGTTTAATTCCACTAATTGAGTTAAATTTTCCAGCGGGCTTATATCACCTAAGCGATTATTTCGGCTAACATCTAAAAACTTTAGATCTGGTAAGTTTTTAACGAAACCTATTGTTGCAGTATTAATATTACTTGCATGCAATGATTCAAGTTTTGTGAAAGTGGCCACCGTTGATATATTTTCTAAATTTCTTATATTACTGATGTTCAGCTTGGTTAATTCTGTTAATGAGTCAAAATCTTCTAAATCAAGTACTATATTATTGTAATAACTATCCTTGTTTAGGTGTAGATTTTTTAATTTAGTTAAAGACGTTATAGGCGAATAGTCAGTAATATTTAAATTTGAAACATCTAGTTTTTGTAATTCAGCTAATTGGCTTAATGCGCTTAAGTCATTAATGTTGTAGTTATTGCTAATGTTTAATGCATGGAGCTGAGTTAAGTTAGATAAAAAACTGAGTGAATTAAAACTATGACCGATATTTTCAATAGTTAATGTTGTTAGCTTTGAAAAACCTGATAATTCAGAAATATTTGAAACGCTATTATTGCTTAATACTAAGCTGGTTAAGTTTGCTAAACCAGTTAAGTTTTCAACGTTTACAGTAGCATTATACCGCATGTTTATTCTTTCCAAATTCAAGCTCGATAAATTTGGCAATTGCGATAACTGACTGATAAATGTAACGCTATCCTGAATAAAGTTGTTACTCAAATTTAATTCAGTGAGCGCTGTTAGGTCCATTAAAACTGAGGCATCTGTAATATCATTGTTTGCTAAGTTGACTTTTGTAATTTGTTTAATGTCAGTAAGAGCTGAAATGTCAACTATATTTGCATTTGTTATATTAACGTCTGTTAATAATGGGAAATTGCTTAAATCACTTAGTGATTCAATTCTTATGTCATTACACGTGATTTTTGTAAGTCCCATATCTGCAGATGGATCACTAACTAAACACTTAGCTAAGCCATTGTCGGCAATATCACTCATTTGAATTTCTTCAAAAGCAGTTAGTTCAATATCGACTTCAGCAGTCGTGCTATCGTTATATGTATCGGTAACTGCAAGTGAAAAGGTGATTGTTTCATCTTCAGAAATGTTTGGAGCATCAAACGAAAGAGTAGAGGAAGTTGGCTCCGTAATCGCTACTGGAGTTCCCGTTGTTTGAGTCCATTGATATGAGACTTCTTGTGTTTCAGTGTCGCTAACTTCAGGAGTGAAATTGACATGAACTCTTTCATTAACAGAGTCTATTGCCATTTCAGTTATCACAGGGGCAACATTTGCAGTGACTGAAACATCTAAATTTAAAGACGCTGTAGCATTATCGTTATCACTTACCGTTAGTGCAAAGGTTAATACTTCATCTGCTGATACATCTGGGGCTTTAAAGGATAAATTTTCAGCATCAGTCGCCAAGTCTAATACATCCGTACCTGCTATTTGTTGCCAGTTATAGCTAGCAATAGAACCATCGCTATCCGAAGCACTTGCGGTAATCTCAAATGAACTTTGTTCAAATATTGAATCTGTGGTCATTACTGCGATTACAGGTGGTTTATTTTCAGGGATAGTGGGCTTGCTTTCACCACCACCGCCACAACCAGAAAAAATGGCGACTGAAAGTAATGTAGTAATGGGTTTATAGAAAAACTCAATTTTCATGAATAAGGTCCTACTTCGTATGATTATTATTTTAAGCACGAAAGAACGGAAATGACTTGAAGTAAGACAAGTAGCAATCCATTGCATCGAGCGATTATTGTTAATGTAATTATATTGAACAAATAAAGTATTTTTAGCAGCCTTTAAAATACATGCTGCTAACTATTTGATTGCAATTATAAATAATAATAAATGAGAATGCGAGCATATTTAAGTTAAGGGAACGTCATTTATATTTGTACGATTAAACTGATTAGTTGTAGTTTAATCTTATTAATACAAAATAACACACATATATAATGTTTTTATTATATACTATTGTGGTTTTATATTTATAGACATGGGCCTTAAGAGTAGAAAGTGACACCAACAGAATTTTATAAAAACTTAGCAGATGATATTCGCTTAAAAAGCATATTGCTTATTGCCAAAGAAGGTGAGCTTTGTGTTTGCGAATTGATGGTCGCTCTCAACGAGTCTAGCCAGCCGAAAATATCTCGTCATCTAGCGCAACTTAAAAAAGCAGGGATATTGGTAATTCGCAAACAAAAACAATGGATTTTTTACGCCCTAAACTCTGATACTCCTTCATGGTCACAACAAATTATCGCGTTAACATTAGCTGAAAACTTAACGTTTATTACACCAAATTTAAATGCTTTGAATCAAATGGGCGACAGACCAACTCGAGCTGCAAGTTGCTGCGAGTAAATATTTACCAAGCTTCATTAGTTAACTAATTCACCAAGCGATTTGAAATTCATATTTGATAGGAAAACATCATGACAATTAAAATAGGTATTAACGGTTTTGGCCGTATGGGACGTTTATCAATGCGTGCAGCATATGATTGGGACGACATTGAAATTGTTCAAATTAATGACCCTGCAGGCAACGCTGAAACCTTAGCGCATTTACTGAATTTTGATTCTATTCACGGTATTTGGCAGCATCAAGCAACGCATGCTGGTGAAGACATTATTATCAATGATAACAAAATTGTTTGTAGTCAAAATCGCAATATTGCTGATACTGACTGGTCAGGTTGTGATGTGGTTATTGAAGCCTCAGGTGTAATGAAAACCAAAGCTTTACTTCAAGCTTATTTAGACCAAGGCGTAAAGCGTGTAGTGGTAACAGCACCTGTAAAAGAAGACGGTATTTTAAATATTGTTGTCGGTGTTAACGACCATGAATATGACGCTGATAAATTTCCAATTGTTACCGCAGCGTCTTGTACTACCAATTGCCTTGCGCCAGTTGTTAAAGTTATTCACGAAAAAATTGGCATTAAGCATGGCTCAATGACCACTATTCATGACATTACCAACACTCAAACTATATTGGATGCGCCACACAAAGATTTACGCCGTGCTAGAGCATGCGGCATGAGTTTAATTCCAACAACGACTGGTTCGGCAACGGCTATTACGCATATTTTTCCAGAGCTTAAAGGTAAGCTTAACGGTCATGCCGTGCGTATTCCTCTGGCAAATGCTTCACTTACTGACTGTGTTTTTGAATTAGAAAGAGCCACGACAGAGCAAGAAGTAAATGATTTTTTACAAGCGGCAGCAGATGGTGAACTAAAAGGTATATTGGGCTATGAAGAACGTCCTTTGGTTTCTATTGATTATAAAACTGATCCGCGCTCAAGTATTATCGATGCCCCATCAACAATGGTAGTTAATGGTACACAAGTTAAACTTTATGTGTGGTATGACAACGAGTGGGGTTATGCAAACCGTACAGCGGAAATAGCTCGACTGGTTGGTCGTTCAGATTTAGCGAAAAGCTAGCCCAACTTTCGTTTAACTAACAGCGTTTTATATTAAAAGAGAAAGTAGAAATAACCATATGAAGGCATTAAGCGGGTTATCTGATCAGGTAAAGCAATATTTAATTATTACCGGTAATTATTGGGCATTTACCTTAACCGACGGTGCCTTACGTATGCTGGTGGTTTTGTATTTTCATCAGCTAGGTTATAGCCCGCTAAGTATTGCGATGCTATTTCTATTTTATGAAATTTTCGGCGTTGTAACTAACTTAGTTGGTGGCTGGTTAGGCGCTCGTTTAGGTCTAAATAAAACCATGAATATTGGTTTAGCCTTGCAAATAGTTGCTTTAGTTATGCTTGTTGTACCAAGCGAATTGCTAAGCGTAGCTTATGTTATGGCTGCGCAGGCATTGTCTGGTATTGCTAAAGATCTTAATAAAATGAGTGCTAAAAGCTCAATTAAGTTGCTTGTGCCAGAAGACAATAGCAGCAAGCTATATCAGTGGATTGCGCTATTAACCGGTTCAAAAAACACCTTGAAAGGTATTGGCTTTTTTCTTGGTGGTTTGCTGCTAACAGTGTTTGGTTTTTCTGGCGCGATAACAATTATGGCACTAGCATTGACGGCGGTGTGGTTGTTCAGTTTATTTAGCTTAAAGCAATATTTAGGTAAGGCGAAAAACAAACCAAAATTTAAAGACGTACTGTCGAAAAGCCGAGCGATTAATTTACTATCAGCGGCGAGGTTATTTTTGTTTGCTGCGCGAGATGTTTGGTTTGTTATTGCACTGCCAGTGTTTTTGGCGGCTGAATTTGGTTGGCAACATACTTGGGTAGGCGGTTTTATTGCCGCGTGGATAATTTTATATGGCGTAATTCAAACACAAGCGCCCAAATTAACGGCTAAAGCGTCAGGTAAATCGCCTAGTGGCCAAGATGCAGCAAAGTGGGGAGCGTTACTTTTCATCGTACCAAGTTTAATGGCCGTTGCCTTAAGTACAGGGCTGCCTGCCACTTGGGTTATTGTTGTTGGTTTAACTGCGTTTGCCGTGTTATTCGCTATTAACTCCTCGTTGCATAGTTTTCTTATTGTCGATATGGCGAGCAAAGATGGTGTATCACTTGATGTTGGCTTTTATTATATGGCGAATGCCGGTGGGCGGTTATTAGGTACAGTGCTTTCAGGATGGATTTTTCAGGCTTACGGTATTATTGCTTGTTTAGTTATTTCTGCTATTTTTATTGCCTTAGCGGTTATGTTTGCGGCGATGATTGTTCCGCGACATACTGCGTTAATAAAACCAACGCAGTAATTAAGAGCTAGAATAGACTTAGCTTAAGTAAGGTAACTTAGTCACTCGGCCTTTATTGGTCGAGTCGACTTTTAAGTCACTTTTTATGTCTTTCCAAGCAGTAACTTTACCGCCAACGTTCAGTTTTTCAAAACCTGAATTTTCAATAAAACTTTCTTCAATGGCTAAAAACTGGGTCAGTTTTGTGTAGCTATCGTTAGCACTGATATCAATTGATAAAAAGTCACTTGCTCGATTTTTAAAGTGTGCTTGAGCTTGCGATTTATGCTGCTGGTAGCATTGGGTTAAAAACTCAAAGCTATTAATGTTCTCTATAGAGTAGGGGGAGAATGTTCCTTGGTAACAGCGTTTTATGATTGGATTAAAACCGCCATCGTCTCTAATTAAGTTTACATGCATACGCGCCAATAATTGTTGAATTGACGGTAACCACTTTTCTAATGAGCGCTCTAAGTAAATAAATTTTGCGTTGGGGTAAGCTTGGTCTAGCTTTTGATAGTCATAGAAAATTGGCGTATCGGCGATAACTTGTGCTTCATTAAACGCGCGGTCGGTGTAAGCTGTATGTGCAACACGAAAACCTAAAGTTAGCATTGCAGCGCAAACACTAGTGGTTCCTGTTCTCGGTAAACCAATAATGAATATTTTCTCTTCGTTTGCCATATCTATTTTTCAATCACCAATAATTTAAGCACGACATTTTGCCCTAAATTCGTTTCAACCGTAAGAAGAATGTCGTTTATCTAACATTTTATCTGCAATCAAAAATGTGAAGTCATTAATTCACTATGTTGAGTGAGAGGAAGAACAAACAAAAAAGGCTTAACGGTAAAGTTAAGCCTTTTGTGCTAAAAACGAGTTTTTATATCACTCTAATACTATTTGTCAGTATCAACCGAAACGTTTAAATCTTTTAAAATACCGTCATGTAGGTTGTAAACAAAGCCATGTACGGTAACGTCTTGATTTATACCCCATGCTTTTTTCAATATGGTGGTATTACATACGTTGGCAACTTGTTCTATAACGTTTAATTCACATAGTAGCTTCAAACGTTCTTCTTTATCTTCAACTGCATCTAAGCGTTCTTTATGAAAACGATAAACATCTTTAATGTGGTGCAGCCAGTTATCAATTAAACCATGGCTTTTATTATCAAGTGATGCAATAACACCACCACAACCATAATGCCCGCAAACAATGATATGTTTTATTTTTAAAACATCGACGGCAAACTGAATAACAGAAAGACAGTTAAGATCTGTATGAATAACTTGGTTGGCAATATTACGATGAACAAAAACTTCACCTGGTTGCATTCCTAGTAACTCGTTAGCTGGTACGCGCGAGTCAGAACAACCTATCCATAAGTATTCCGGATTTTGTTGTTCAGAAAGATTTTTGAAGAAGTTAGGATCTTCTTGTTTTATTTTGTCAGACCATTGCTGATTATTTTCGAATAAATGCTGTATTGAACTCATGGGAAAACCAGTCAGGAAAATATAGTGTGATTTTATGCTGTTATGCAAACAAGTAAAGAAAAAACTGGTCTAATATCAATTGTTACTAAACTTGGCGTATTAAGCTGCTCTGTTAGTCTTATTATTGGCTTTATCTAATTTAAATTCAGTGATGATGACACTGTTAAGAATGAATTGAAGAATAGTATGGCCAGTGCATGATCAGGTTATATTTTAATGAAAAACTTACGCAAAAATTAAGTTAATAATAGCTAAGGGGCTGGCTTTACCAAATTAACCAAGAAGCACACAATTTTCCCGCAGATACAAAAGGGAGTGACTTTGGCGAGTTTAAACTCGTCCAAATGACGAAAACTATTCTTGTTCGTGATCTTTTTTACGTTGCTCAGCTTCTCTGTCTTTAACTTTTTGTTGTTGTTCATCAGTAAGTTCAAATTTACTCGCTGACTGCTTTAGCAATAAAACTCCTGCGAAAACAGAGCCAACCGCAATAACAATTATCAAAATTGTGGTGAATGTCATCATACTTTCCTTAATTAGATAGCTGTTTAATACCAGCCTTGTATTTTGTATTACTGAAAAAATTAATAGTAAATTAACACAATAGCATGTAATTTATTTGCTGGCTTGTAGCATGAATTGCCAAAAGTTCTGTTTAGCATAAACAATAAAAATAACTATAAATAAGTATTTGGAAAAAAGATGTCGAATCGCCTCAGTATCAAGTTACTCGTACCCACAGTTGCTATCGCTATTATTGCAATTATCACCGTTGTATTTTTTGGCAGTGATTTTAGTCAAGCCTCAATTATCAGCTTACTAATAGTGATGACAGTTATACAAGCTATTGCCGGTTATATTTATTCTCAGAAAAAATTGACTCAACGTATTGAACGTTTACAACAATACATTGACCAAGTGGCTAGTGTTGACGTTGCACCTGAGAAGTTAACGCAAGATGAAAGCAATGATGATCTAGCGAAAGTGGGGAATGATCTTGCTAAGTTTATTGACAACTTAGCTGACGTTATTCATGAAATTCGCGGAGAGTCTGACAGCTTAAAGCAAGGCTCTGCTTCTTTGTCAGTACAAATGGGCGATTCTGTTGGTGCAGTAAATCAATCAGCTACGCAAATTGAGCAAATGGCAAGTTCTATTGACCAAGTTGCATTAACATCAACTACGTTATCAGAAAGTGCTACGCAAGTGAGTGAAACAACTAATCAAGTGCTGTCTATTTTGGAGCAAGGCACTAACGCTTCAAATACTAGCCAACATACCATTGAAGACTTCGCCAAAGAAGTTACGGCAATGGCAACTGATTTAGCGTTATTACAAGAAGAGAGTTCACGTATTGGCTCTGTGTTAGAAGTTATTCGCGGCATTGCTGACCAAACAAATTTATTGGCGTTGAATGCTGCCATAGAAGCGGCACGAGCAGGTGAACAAGGACGAGGCTTTGCTGTTGTTGCAGATGAAGTACGAGCGTTAGCACACCGTACGCAAGAAGCCACAGTTGAAATTAATGCCATGGTTGAAGGTTTACAGGAAAAGTCGACTAATGCGGTAAATGCGATTGGTCGTGGTCAAAGCTTATCTCAAGACAGTTTGGTTCATTCAGAGCAAGTAGTTGATGCACTTCAACAAATTGGCCAAGTATTTGCCGAAGTGGATACGCTGACGACTCAAATTGCACAAGGTACTACAGAGCAACAACACTCTACAGCCTCTATTAACGATAATATGTCGATGGTAGTGGAACTAAGTCGTGAATTGAATAGCGGTTTATCATCGGTGGCTGAGTTGGCTGAAATGCAGCAAAAAACTGCCGCTGAAGTCGATACAACATTAAACCGAATTTGTGTTTGATATACTGACTAATGAAATAAGCTAAAAAGGTTCGCTTGGCGAACCTTTTTTTTGTCCGATGAAAATTGCCAATGCCGATAGAATTTTAGTAAATTTTATAGGGAAAAAAGACCAATAGAGCAGTTGCCATTAAATAAGTTCATCGCAACGGATACTCTCGTATCAAAGTGCTCATTCTATTAAGAAAATTAGCCTGCTTTATGTCTTTGCAGGTTAACCGAAAAAACACTTTTGAGTCATAGCAAAGAATAAACAAAGCAACATTTTAATCTCGTAGCTTTGTATTAGATCAAAACCCTAAAAAGTAACCTCTGTAAACTCATGTTTAGCTATAGCCATGTAGTGGTTATCTAAAAACACCTTAGAGATATTTTATGCTGTATTTATATTTAGGTTATATTTTCGCCCAGTCGTATGCGGTTATCGAAAAACTTGTTACTGAGAGCATTTCACCACTAGCGATATTTTTCTCAATAGTCGTTTTTATTATATGGTCGACATTTCCTGTGGCAGGGTATTTACTTGCCAAGGCATTTAAAGCTAAAGGTAACCTAAATAATAAAGCGCTACTGGCTAGCGGCTTTGTATTAGGCTTTGTCGAAAATATTTTATTTTACTTCAATATTCTGCCGTACGGCTGGGAAAGCGCAGGTACATTTATTGTATTTGGATTGTCGTTTGGTTTGGCGTTTGTTTATCTAGCAAAGCCGTTGCAGTTGGTGCGTCAGTAATTATTATTTTGTTAGTTTGATTAGATGTTGGTTTAAATGTGCAGATAAGAGTGGGCGCTAAGTGAAGTTATAACGTCCCTATATCTTAAGACAGCTTTAAGCTCATTACCGACATTCATACTTTATTTTTAACATTAATTATGAATCTATAGTGGTCAGTTGTAGGGTTTGTTATATTTTGTTAACACACTATTTTTATATAACTTTATAAGTAGCCTTTTGATGTGAGAGAAAACTGTTAAATTTTAAATTAGTTTTAAAAAATCATGTTTAGAATTACAAAAATACTCATCCCTAAACCTACGACAGTTAAAGTGTTATTTATTTTTATACTCAGCATAATGGTTACAGCACCTGCGATCAAAAAAGGACTAGAAATAAATTCATTACTGGTGCCCTGATGCCCTAGAAAAACAATTGGCACCCACATAGCTGTTAATACTGATGGAGCTGTATAGCTTAGTAACCTCTTTGCTTTAGTACCAAGTTCGAAAGGTATTGTTTTTGAGAAAAACAAATATCTACATGAAAAAGTAATGCATGACATTCCAATTAAAGCTAACCAAAAATTATCCATTAAACTCTTCCTTATCTTTAGTTAAAAACCCACAAAACATACCAATAAAAGTTGATGTGATTAAAGCATAATCTTGAGCAAGAACGGTAAGTATAATAGCACTCAGTCCACTACTTACTACAGCTATGAATGTAGATCTGTTCTTTATTGATGGCACAACTATCGCAATAAATGTTGCGGCAATCGCAAACTCAAGTCCTAGGTGCTCAACGTTAGGAATATATTGACCTGCAACAATCCCTGCAAAAGTTGATATATTCCAAATCAAATAAAACACGATGCCAGATGTTAGAGCATAGAGGGGGTTAAATATTTTATGCTTTTCAATATAAGCACAAGTAACAGCAAACATTTCATCAGTGAGGAAAAATGCAATACTGCAACGAAGAATTAAAGGACTTTTTCTAACATGGTCTCTAAAAACCGCTGAATAAAGCATATGTCGAGAGCTTATAACAAACGTAGATAAAAATATTGAGGATAATGCTCCTGATGCACCTATAAGAGTCAAAGCAGCTAGTTGAGCTGCACCAGCAAAAACTAATAAAGAGATTAGTTGGGCCTGTAATGGCGTTAGTCCAACATTTATTGCAAGAGAGCCACAAAGAACTCCCCATGGGATAGTGGCTAGTGAAAGGGGGAATATATCAACTATAGCCTGATAAATAATTCTAAAATCACTAGTCGCCACATCTTTAACAATTAAACTCTTACTCCGCATAACTAAACTCCTCGATTGTTTGAAAGAGTTTAAATCCCATTTATTAATTCTTCTTGTACAAAATTGCTTGTTTTTGAAATTTACTTGGAGTTGTGCCTAATGCTCTTTTGAAGTGTCTATTGAAGTGACTTTGGTCATGAAAACCACAATCGGCAGCTACTACGGCAGCTTTAATTCCTAACTTAAGTAAAGACTTAGCTTTTTTTAACCTAGCTTGTATTTGATAGCTATGGGGAGCTAATTCGAACATACTTTTGAATTGTCGAATAAAGTGATACTGGCTTGTACCTGCAATTAAAGCTAGTTGATTTAGTGATATATCTTCTTCAGGGTAAGCATCCAGAAACTCTTTCACTAAGACAAGTTTACTTTTACTTCCTGAAATATCTGTGGGTAGGTTACGTTGAGTTGAGTGCTTTAGTGTCAACCTAAGCATGAGGCTATACATAATTGTTTCAGTCAATAATTTTGAAGCATTACTACCCGCTTGCAGAAATAAAAGCCTTAATTGTTGAACTAATATTGGATCCTTTATAACTGAGGAACTAAAGTATGGAGCGAAACTCTTCCCATCGTAAAGGTCATTGCTAATATTTTCAAAATGCTCAGGCTTGGGATACATAGCACGATACTTCCAACCATCAGGTGAAGCCGACTCACCAGTATGTACATCATCAGCATTAACTAAAATAATAGAGTCTGTTTCTGCGATATGAACATCACCACTACGATAAAAACGTTGAGCACCTTGTTCAATAACACCAATAGTATAAGCTTCATGAACATGCCTAGAAAAAGCTTGAGCCTTGTATGCAGCATTAACTATTTCGATACCGTCAAATGCATTAGCAATTTTGAAGTCAGCTTTTTCTTCTATGTTTACATGCATATATAATTATTAAATTTATGTTTTAAAAAATAGTACAATTTTGCTGTCATTATTTGCTCACAGAGTTTTTATAAGCTTGCTTAATGTTAATATAACTACCCCATAAAGTGAACCATGTTAAATACAGATTTTTATACTAAACCAATAGATATTAATCGACTCTAAACCGACATTAAGTATTTCATATAATTACGTAAACTCTATGTCGGATCAATTGCCGTTTTAATTTAAAGTATCTATGACCGCTTTGGTGGCAAAGCAGACTATACATTAAGTAAAGCTTGTACCTAAATTAGGATCGCTTTACGAGATTAGTAACTGTTGCCGAACTTAAAAATTACATTTTCTGTCATACAGGCGCTTCCCTGTGCACTACTGCTATTGTTTTTGTGTTTAAACCAGCACACCATGCTTAATTTCTTGTTGGGTTTGTTCAACCACATCAGCCAGTATATTAATAACTTTATGTACGCTACTAGGTAGTTGGTCTACATCAACGGCGTCAATCAGGTTTTTTACTTCTAAACCCAATTCTGTATCACCTTCAATGTGTAAACGGCGCTGAAAAAATAAGGTGTCTGGGTCTTGTTTGCGGCCAGCTATAAGCAGTAAGTCATCGCCTGAAGCACTAAAACTTACATCTTCTTCAATGGCTAGCTGTGGCGCTGCCATGATAAGTCGGTCATTATCAAAACTAATCCACCAATGTAGGTCAATATCGGTAATAGATATTTTCAGCCATTTGTCAGTTAAAAATTCAAAATCACCGTCTTCAATCGCTTCTTTAAATACCGAGTGCAATGCTGGTATTAGCATTTTATTTTGTGCGCTAAATGGGACTAAGCGTAAGCTGGGTTTAAGTATTTTAGGCAATAGTGATAGGGCACGGCTTCGTATGCTAAATGGAAGCTTTTGTAGGTTCAGTCGCTCGGTAATTTGATTAATCAAGGTCAATTCCACACGCTAAATGGTGACTGAAATAACAATGTCACAACTTTAGGTTTTACTTATTTAAATTATGAGCATTACATTATCATGCGAGCTCTACCGTTATTATGAAGCAGATCAAAGTTGGACTTGTATCTTGACGTTACTTAAAACAAGCTTTCATTTTTAATTCACTTGCTATGAATTAGTTATTTTATATCAAATAATCTCTGGCTGAACCTAGGTACACTGCCAAACAAAATAAATTCTGGTTTGGATAATATGGAACTTTTGTGTCCTGCGGGTAATTTACCTGCGCTTAAAACAGCGATTGATAATGGTGCTGATGCAGTTTATATCGGTATGAAAGACGATACTAATGCACGTCATTTTGCTGGTCTTAACTTTAATGATGGCAAGCTTGCTAAAGGTGCAGATTACGTGCACGAACATGGCAAAAAACTCCATGTAGCCATTAATACTTTTGCTCACCCTGACGGTGAAGAGCGCTGGCGTAAAGCGGTTGATAACGCTGTTGCCATTGGCACTGACGCGTTAATTATTGCTGATTTGGGTGTGCTTGATTACGCAGCGACTAAATACCCTGATGTTGAACGCCACGTGTCAGTGCAGGCGTCAACAACCAACTTAGAAGCGATAAAGTTTTTCAAAAACAATTTTGACGTTGAGCGCGTGGTATTACCGCGCGTGTTGTCAGTACAACAAGTTCGTCAGTTAGCCAAAACCAGCCCAGTAAAGTTAGAAGTATTTGCTTTTGGTAGCTTGTGCATTATGTCAGAAGGGCGTTGTTACTTATCTTCTTATATGACAGGTGAGTCACCAAATACTGCGGGTGCTTGTTCTCCTGCTAAATATGTTCGTTGGCAAGAAACTGATAAAGGGCTAGAAAGTCGTTTAAATAACGTGCTGATTGACCGCTATCAAAGTGATGAAAACGCTGGTTATCCAACCTTGTGTAAAGGCCGATTTGAAGTTGATAACAATGTTTATCATGCCCTAGAAGAACCGACTAGTTTAAATACCTTAGAGCTTATTCCAGAGCTAGTAAAAATGGGCATTGCTTCAGTGAAAATTGAAGGACGTCAGCGCAGCCCCGCTTATGTTGAACAAGTAGCGAAAACGTGGCGCATGGCGTTAGACCGTTTTGCAGAAAACCCAGACGCCTACAATGTTGAACAAGCTTGGATGAATACACTATCGAACCTTTCTGAAGGTAGCCAAACTACGTTAGGCGCATATCACCGCAAATGGCAGTAAGCTTTTTTACTTTCGATGGTTACTTTTTATGACTACTTTCGATGGTTACTTTGGAAAGTAACGAAATAGTTAAGCAAATATTTAAATAGATAGTTGGAAATGAATATGAAATTTTCTCTTGGTCCTAGTTTGTTTTTTTGGCCAAAAAACGATGTTGAAGCTTATTATCAACAAGCATTAGACAGCAAAGCCGATATTATTTATTTAGGTGAAACGATTTGTTCTAAGCGCCGTGAATTACGATCAAAAGACTGGATAAATCTTGCCAAAGAACTTGCCAGTAATAGTGACAAACAAATCGTGCTATCAACCATGGCATTGTTGGAGTCACCGGCAGAAATTCAAACCATGCGCCGTTTGTGTGGCAATGGTGAATTGCTTATTGAAGCGAATGATTTAAGCGCCGTGCAAATGATGCACGAGCTAAACTTACCTTTTGTCGCAGGCCCAGCAATTAACTGCTACAACATTGCGACCTTAAAAGTATTACTTCGACAAGGTATGAGCCGTTGGGTAATGCCTGTAGAAGTTTCTGGTGATTGGCTGAAAACTTTACTGCAACAAGCAGAAGAAGAAAAAATTCGTAACCAATTTGAGTGTGAAGTATTTTCGTGGGGCTACATGCCTTTGGCGTACTCAGCACGCTGTTTTACTGCTCGTTCAGAAGATAGACCAAAAGACGATTGTAAGTATTGCTGCATTAAATACCCTGAAGGGCGAAAAATGAATAGCCGAGAAGGCGAACGTGTATTCATTTTAAATGGTATTCAAACCATGTCTGGTTACCAATACAACTTGGTGAATGAAGTGCCAGAAATGGCAAATATGGGGGTTGATATTGCCCGTATTAGTGCTGATAACGAAAAAGCTTTTACCATGCTTGATCGCTTTGGTAATCAGCTAGTTAATCCTGAAAAATACCCGCTTGATGGCGTGGAAGAATGTAATGGCTACTGGCATAAAATTGCTGGCATGTCAGTCGCGTAAATCACTACTGAAATAGTAAACTGCCAATAAACTGATGTTAATTGGCATGAATGAGAACATAAAAGGTTATTAATATGGTCCAGTTAAATGCTGACGAATTCAATCAAGAACATTTTTTACGTGAATATTGGCAGAAAAAACCTGTGGTTATCCGCCAAGGCTTTAAACATTTTCAAGACCCAATTAGCGCTGATGAAATTGCCGGATTAGCCTGTGAAGAAGAAGTTGAGTCGCGCTTAGTGTATAAAAAGGGTGAAGAATGGCAGGCTGAATTTGGCCCATTTGAATCTTACGAGCATTTAGGTGATAAAAACTGGTCGCTGGTTGTGCAAGCTCTCGATAATTGGTCAGAAGAAGCGGCACAAATGATAGAGCCATTTCGTTTCCTTCCGCATTGGCGCTTAGATGACTTAATGGTCAGTTTTGCAACCCCTGGCGGTGGTGTAGGGCCACATATTGATTGGTACGACGTATTTATTTGCCAAGGCTCTGGCAAGCGACATTGGCGTGTTGGTGATGAAGGCCAACATCGTGAATTTGCAGCACACGCGGCACTTTTACACGTTGGCCCTTTCGAAGCCATAATTGACGTTGAGTTGGAGCCAGGTGATATTTTATATATTCCACCAGGCTTTCCGCACGAAGGGATAACCTTAGAAACAAGTTTAAGTTTTTCAGTTGGCTTTCGCACGAATTCAGCGGTGAGTTTACTCAGTGGTTTTGCCGATCATTTGATTGATAATGAACAAGGTGGCCAGTTAATTACCGACCCAGAACGCCAAGCAACGCAGCACAGCGGCGCAATTGATTCGAACGATTTTGCGAAAATAAAGCAACAACTTACCTTGTTAACAGATAATGATGAAATGTTGCGTCACTTCATTGGTGCCTTTTATACTCAAGCTAAGCACGAATTAGACTTGCAGCCTGATCTTGATTTAATTGCTGATGACGATATTAAAGTTGCCATTGCAGAGCATAATTTAATGCGCTTAGGTGGCGTGAGAGCGTTTTATTTTCCTGAAACGTTGACTGAAGGTATTTGCTACATTGATGGCAAAACCGTTGAATTCCCCAAAGCTATTTCGCCGATTGTGCAGCTAATGTGTGACCAAGTTGTTATTACGCAAGAGCAACTTGCTCCGTGGACTAACAACAGCGATTTTATTGGCTTTATAACTGCGCAACTTGGTGCGGGCTACTGGTATTGTGCTAGCTGAGTCAGCATCCTCAAGTAGTTTGGCTATAGTCTTGCTAAAATAATTTAAATGGCGATAATAGCGTCGCCTTTATTCTATTACTTTGTTAGCGACATCATTTCCTATGCGATTAGATAAATTTATTTGTAAAAGTACTGAACTTACCCGCACCGAAGCAAAAAAATTGCTCAAAATGGGTACGGTATTGGTTAATGATGTTGTTATTAAAGACCCTTCAACACAAGTACATGAAAATAATAGTATTACTATTGATGGCGAAGAGTTAACAGCCCGTAGTTCTCGTTATATTATTTTGCATAAACCTGTCGATACCATTTGCTCAAATGTGGATGAAACTTATCCGTCGTTATTACACTTAATTGATGTTGATAGAGCATTCGATATGCATATAGCAGGGCGCTTGGATGCTGATACAACCGGCTTGGTTTTAATAACCGATGATGGCCGTTGGTCGCACAATATTATTTCGCCAAAAAAACACTGTGAAAAAGTCTATCGCGTCAGGCTACGTAACCCATTAAAAGATGATACCGCAGAAAAGTTTACTACTGGCGTGCAATTGCAGGGTGAAGACAGCTTAACTCGTCCTGCAAAATTAGAAAAAATTGATGAACAAGAAGTGTTGCTGACGATAACCGAAGGTAAGTATCACCAAGTTAAGCGTATGTTTGCCGCCGTAGGCAATAAAGTTGTAGGTTTGCATCGAGAACAGATTGGGCCAATAAAGTTAGCAGATTTACCCTTAGGTGAATGGCGTTATTTGACACAAACCGAAGTTGAAGCCTTTTTATAGTTAACGGCCATTTTTACCACACTTATTAGTTATCAATTAACATCACTACTTTTCAAGTTTCGTTTTAGCACTTACTTTAAGTGCTAATTTTTGCGTATGAGTTAGTAATTTATTGTCTCCTGTTTTTCCGTGTCCTGGTATCACTTGTTTAGCCGTAGGGTACTTATTAATTAACTTTTGCATTGAAGTAGGCCACTGTGTGATATCTGCATCACCGGTATAGCCCAATGTTTTACTGTTTAAGCTTTTGACAAAACAGCCGCCAAAAAGCAGTTCATGTTCAGGTAGCCATATCACAATGTTGTCGCGAGAATGTCCCGCTCCCGGATAAAAAACTTCAATAGTCCCCTCGGTATCAAACTTACTTTTACTGTTTAACAAATTATATTTAGCCGCTTGTTTATTTTTGCTAATAAGTAATTCATTAGTTAATTTGCTGGCGTATGTGTCTATCGATGCGCTATTTAAATAGGGAATACCGCCTGCGCGATCATCATGAAAATGTGTTGAAATACTGCTGATAGCAGTTAGGCCATGCTTTTCTATCCAAGCAAGTAGCTTTTTAGTGTCAGCTTGAGTCCAAGGCGTATCGATAATATAAGCATTTGTACCTTTAGTGACAATTAGGCCATTGGAAGGCACCATGCCGTAATTTTCTATTTCTTTATATGAAATATGCTGAAAAACATTGTCTGCAATTTGATTAATAGTGAGCTGATAATTTTTATTTATCGTTGTTGGTTTAATCTGTGTTGGTTTAATCGATGTTTGGTGTGCATTGGTTAAGTTTGTCGCTAGTAATATAGCCAGTGTAAATATTATTTTTGTGAGACTAAATTGCATATTACTTTCCTAATTTACTATTCAATTAACCATACATTTTTGATGATTTATTGTATGTAGAAAAAATCATTTTTTAGTATAAAAGTTGTAAGTGGCTATTTCTCCAGTCTATGTGTTTTTTATAGCGTCAATGTTAAAAATAGCTAAACTTTTTTTTGAGGATGCCGATTAAATGTACAGTGATAATCATTTAGTAGTCGAAAGAGAAAGTTATGGAAGTGTTCGTTGATTTACTGCCGCCAAGCTATACCGTAAAAGCTGCACCATCAGCCAAGGATAGCCGTCGTCAACGTCAGAATGAAAGTAATCAAAACAATCAAAGTGATGACGTTGAATTAAGTGCAGGATCAGAGACAGAAAAATTAAAAACAACGGATAATTTACCTATCGGTGAGGATCGCCGTTTAGGAGAAGATCGTCGTAAAAATCGAATTAACAGGGGGCGTTGGTTAGAGTCTCGAGATAGAAATGATCGTAGAACGGCGGAGCCAGCTTTCTTTGTCAAAGTTTAATTGTTAATCACTTTAATAAACACTAACAATATTGAATAGTGCTATTCAATCATTCAGTCATTTTGTCGCCATATTGAAGTACTTTTTCTGGCAGCTTTTTATACTTACCTAATATCGACTCTATTTCACCGGAGCTTTTCAAAAGATTAATTGCGGTATTGATATTCTGTACAGTTAACGTATCCATGCTTGGAGAATAGACACAATGTATGTCGTTGTTATTCAATGGTATTACTGAGTCTTCTTGCTCTTTGGAAAAGTAAGATGCTTCGATAGAGGCGCTTATAAAGCCAGACACTTTATTTTTTCGGTATTTTTCATAACTTTTGGCAGGCGACAGACTTGTTACAGGAAGTATATTTTTATTCTTAATATATGGCGTTAACTCTGGATAGCTATAGCCTAAGATAGTGCCAATTTTTAAATCTTCATATTGAGATAATTCGGCTAAGGTTGTTATTCCTTGCCTATTAATTAAAATATCAGGGTTTTTATAAAGAACGCTGCTCCATTTAAAAGTGTTTGGTTTATACCACTTAGGGTTGGCAACGCAGTGCATATCAATAATATTTCTTTGTAATGATTGTTCTATTCTTTTACGAGGAATAGGCAACATTTCAAGTTTCATATCAACTTTTTTAGCAATTGCATGAGTTATGTCGAAAAGTATACCGCCAATAGGTTGGTCATTTTTATTAAAAAATAGTTGCGGCGCAGTGTTCTGTCGGTAGTAGGACGTACGAAGGTTTTGCTGCTTAGCGTGCGCTAAATCAGTTATCAACAAAAAGAGTATTATGATTACGAGATTATAAAACTTCATAAACAGCAACTTCCTTCATACTATTTATACCCAAACTAATTGAAACTGCATTTTCATTTGGCTTGGGTATAGTACTTATTACCTAAATATTATTTTTTAGGATTCAGTTCATTGAATTTAGCCATTTGCTCATCAGTCGCTGGTAACTGATGTCTTTCTTTCCACTCACTGTATGGCATACCATAAACCTGTTCACGAGCTGTATCAATATCAACATCAACGCCTAATTCTTTTGCTTCAGCAACAGTCCACTTTGAAAAACAATTGCGACAAAAGCCGGCAAGGTTCATTAATTCGATATTTTGTACGTCTTTACGGTTGTCTAAATGTGCTAATAAACGGCGAAATACCGCCGCTTGAATTTCAATTTCTTTATCCATAATGTCCTCTGAATATTGTTTCTATTTCTGATTAAGATATTTTTACTTATCTTCTTCAGGCTTAGGTTTTTTGTAAGGTCTAATTTGTACGATCATGCCCATGTAAGGGTGATCAAAATAATGTACTTCACCACTAATAACGCGTCGGTTTTGCTTAAAGCGAATAGCTTTCGCTTGTACTTGCGTATTTGGTGCAGCTAAGGCTGAGTTGTCGATAGTGTCGTTAGTGCCATTATCTGTTGATGCGGATGTGCTGTTAGCTAATTGTGCTGTCGCAAGCTCAGCTAAGTTTTTGTCTAAAATGGTGAAGTCAGCGGTGATAAACAAGTAGTGCTTCAAATGAACATTAAATAAACCATCAATGAACCAATCTTGAACAGGCGGTATTGGTGCAATGTTATCTTCATTTGTTAAAACAGCATCACTATTGATTTTTAGTGATAAGTCGTCATGTTCAATTGAGTTTAATAGTAACTCAGTGTCATCTGAAACAGATGATATTTGTTCTACAATACTGGCAATGCGCTTTTGTTTCGCTTGTGCCAGTAGCAATTCTTGATTGGTTTTAACAGCAATGTCGTTAACTAGTGGTGATTGTTCAATTTGGTCATTGTCCAACTGAAGTAAGTCTAGTTGACGCTTTTCTAATTGGTACTGCGTTAACTGCTTTTGGTAGTCAGCGGCAAAATTATCACCAGCGTATACTTTCACCGGAATAGATTGCTTTTTAGGTCGAGCGACTTGACGCCAGCCCACATGCAAAATAGGACGGAAATTTTTGGTGTATCTTAAATCTTGTATAACATCGCCAAGCTTTAACGATTCTTTACTTAGCAGATGCGTGATATCACTGTTGATGTCTTCAATAGCATTGATTTTCAATGGCATTTTATCAACAGTAAAACCGTTGTAATCAAAACTTGGATCATTAGCTTTAATTTCTGCGAAATAGGCTTCATCAATTCGGCACATGACTTTTCGCGAAAATTTATCTGAACTTTGTGAAGCTGATTTAGGCGTGTATTGAAACTTTATATCACTAAACTCGGCTTCAGCAGCAAGCACTAAAGCTTGTATCTCGGCGCGTTCTTCATCAGAAAGCTCAGCGGTTAACTCATTTTCGAATGAGCCAACGTTTTCACTATTATTTTGCGGCGCGAAAGTGTCAGTTTCTACAGGCTGAGTTGTTGTTTCTGTACTTGTGGCTGGAATTGCCGTGCCGTCACCAAAACTATTCGTGCTGTTATCAAGCTCATTTAATGTTACCGATGACTCAGCTGTTAATGATTCTGCTAGCGATGACAATTGCGCTATATCGGTTAATGATTTCTCAGTAAAAAGAGCGGGTAATTTAGCATTTTGGCTGACTAAATCGGGTTTGTATTGTGGTGAATCACAACTAGGTAATAGCTGTTTTAAACTGGCAATGTCAGGGTTTAAATATCTTGCGAGCAAGTCTTCTGTTCGGCGATATTTCGGCAGTTCACTACCATCAGGAAAGTTTTCTTTTAACAGGCTTTTATCACCTAATTGACTAAATAAGATAACTTCAATTTCGAACCAACGATCGTTACTTTTATCAGACGCAGCGTTAACCGATAGCGGTAACGCAATTGTGATGGCACATAGTAAAAGCTGCTTAAATTTCATTCAGTTTCCAGTTGTTAGTAGCCGTTGTCGGCAATGACAATGTCGATGTTACCACCGGATAATAGCAAAAGTAGATCAATACTTAAATTATCAATCATTTACCTTTGCTTATTACCCTAGTGTTTTTACTTATGGCTAGCAGTTTAGTTAGCTATTTTGCCCGTAAGTGATTACCTAGTTCGTTGATCATGGTAGTGATTAATACAAAACGTGCTTTGGCATCTTCAGTTACTTGCTTAAACTTAAGCTTATTACCACCTTCCATTTGATAAATTTTAGGTTGCTGCTGAATTAACCCGATAATGAACATAGGATCAATTTTTGTATCACTGCTAAATTCAATTGAGCCTCCAGCAGAACCGGCATCAATGCGAGATATGCCAATTTTCTCAGCTTTTAACTTAAGTTTTGCAATATGAACTAAATTCTTCGCGGGCTGTGGTAGTAAACCAAAACGGTCGATGAGTTCAACTTGCACATCATCTAAAGCTTGCTTGGTTTTACAGCTAGCAATGCGTTTATATAAGCTTAAGCGTAGGCTGACATCAAAAATATAGTCATCAGGCAGCAGAGCAGCAACGCGTAAATCAACTTCTGTTTGCGTTTTCATTACTTGATCAAGAGTTAGTTGTTTACCGTCTTTTAATGCGGCAACAGCAGCATCAAGCATTTCCATATAGAGGCTAAAGCCGACTTGGCTCATTGAACCACTTTGGTCTTCGCCTAATAATTCACCCGCACCACGAATTTCTAAATCATGGGTTGCCAAGGTAAAACCAGCACCGAGATCTTCAAGTGATGCGATGGCTTCAAGACGCTTTTTCGCATCTTTAGTCATACGTTTTTCATGTGGTGTTAAGAGGTAAGCGTAAGCTTGATGGTGCGAACGGCCGACACGACCACGCAGTTGATGTAATTGTGCTAAGCCTAAACGATCGGCTCGGTCCATAATAATGGTGTTGGCACTAGGTACATCGATACCGGTTTCAATAATGGTGGTACAAACTAATACGTTGTAACGCTGATGATAAAAGTCACTCATGATGCGTTCTAGCTCACGTTCACGCATTTGTCCGTGTGCGGTCACTATTTTTGCTTCTGGCAGTAATGTTTGAATATCGGCTGCGGTTTTATCAATGGTATCAACATTGTTATGTAAGAAATAGACCTGACCACCACGCAGTATTTCACGCAATATTGATTCTCTGATTAGGGCATCATCTCGTTCTCTAACGAAGGTTTTTACCGCTAATCGCCTTGCTGGAGGCGTGGCGATAATAGATAAATCACGCATGCCGCCCATTGCCATATTCAACGTACGGGGAATTGGCGTCGCGGTTAAGGTAAGAATATCGACATTTGAACGTAGCTGTTTAATTTTTTCTTTTTGTTTAACACCAAAGCGATGCTCTTCATCGACTACCAATAAGCCAAGGTCTTTATATTTTATGCTGTTTTGCAGTAGTTTGTGAGTGCCAATTAAAATATCAATTTGACCTGATTCAACGTCTTTAATAACGGCATTTTGCTCTTTGGTAGTTTTAAAGCGCGAAAGTACTTCTATACTTACTGGCCAATTGGCAAAACGGTCACGAAAGTTTTCATAATGTTGTTGGGCTAGCAATGTTGTCGGTACCAATATCGCCACTTGTTTACCGTCGTTAACAGCAACAAATGCCGCGCGCATGGCTACCTCAGTTTTACCAAAGCCAACATCACCACAAACAAGACGGTCCATGGCTTGTGGAGATAGCATATCGCTGATCACCGCGTTAATCGCTTGTTCTTGATCTAAGGTTTCTTCAAAGCCGAAGCTGTCAGCGAAAGCGCGATATTCATCTTTATCGCGTTTAAAAGTATAACCGTGATTACTGGCGCGTTTTGCGTAAATGTCGAGTAATTCAGCCGCCACATCGCGAACTTTTTCTGCCGCTTTTTGTTTCGCTTTACTCCAAGTGTCATTACCCAGTTTATGCAGCGGTGCATGTTCAGCATCAGCGCCTGAATAACGGCTAATTAAATGTAATGAGGCTACGGGCACATAAAGTTTAGATTCACTGGCATAGCTTAAGACTAAAAATTCGGTAGTTATGCCGCCATTTTCTATGGTTTGTAGTCCCATATATCGACCAATGCCATGGTCGATATGAACCACGGGCTGGCCAATGCTCAGCTCTGCTAAGTTTTTAAATATTGCATCGTTTTGAATATCTTGTTGCTTGCTACGGCGGCGCGTTTGACGAACCACATCACCAAGCAACTCAGCTTCAGTTACTAGCGCTATGGAGTTTTTCTTAGCACTACCTTTAGCTTGAAAGATAAAACCAGCACTTAAGGCATTTACGGTAATACCTACATCGCTGTCACTATTCACAAAGTTTTCAATGCTATCGAAATTAGTGGGTTTAATTTGATTACGTCGCAGTAATTCTAAAACGCTTTCACGGCGGCCTTGGCTTTCAGCAACAAACAATAATTTTGTAGGTGTTTCTTTACTGGCAATAAAATTATTAAGTAACTCAAATGGCTGCTTTAACTTATGGTCAATGGTTAAGTCTGGTAATGCGTTTACATCAAACTGCACTTGCGCGGTTTTAACATCTTCATCGATGATTTCTGGTTTTAAATTGATGCGGTCAAAAGGTTTTAATGCGCTATATAACTCTTCGCTATTGAGAAATAACTGACTAGGCGGCAATAACGGACGTGTTGGATCGTAGCGCCTGTCTTCATAACGGTATTCAATATCAGTCCAATGACTAGCAAGTGACTTGTCGATATCGCCACTAACGATAACCAAAGTATTGTCTGATAAATAATCACACAAGGTATTAGATTGTTGGAAAAACAGCGGTAAATAATATTCTATACCCGCTGGCATAATGCCATTGCTGACCTGATGGTAAATAGATTCTTTATGAATTGTACTAGTAAATTGCTCTCGATATTGACTACGGAATAAATTTACCCCGTTAGTATCGGTCGGGAATTCATGCGCAGGTAACAAGTCAATACCGGCAACTTTATCGCTTGAACGCTGATTTTCTGGATCAAATAAACGAATTTCATCGATTTCATCATCGAAAAAATCTAAACGAAAGGGGGTTTTGCTACCCATTGGAAATAAATCAAGAATGGCGCCTCGAGCTGAAAACTCACCGTGCTCCATTACTTGGTCAACATAACGATAACCGCTTGCTTCAAGTTCTTGTCGCAGCTGGTGTAAATCTTTCTTATCGCCTTTTTGAATAATTAGACTGTTTGCTTCTAAATATTGTTTTGGCGCTAAACGTTGCATTAGCGTAGTAACCGGCACAATAACAATGCCTTTATCCATGCGTGACAATTGGTATAAAGTGGCTAATCGCTGAGAAATAATGTCTTGATGTGGTGAAAACGTATCGTATGGCAAGGTTTCCCAATCAGGAAATAAACAAATAGGTAATTGCTGTTGCTGATTTAAGCTAGCAAGCTCTTGCTCTAAACGTATTGCTGATGGCGTGTCATGAGTTAACAATAAAATTGGTTGTTCAGCAGATAATGCTCCATGATAAATGGCGAGGCTGGCGCTGCTACCAGGCAGGTTTTGCCAAACTTTCTTATCGGCGTTTTTACCACGACTTTTTGCTAAAACTGGATTGAATAGATTAACGTTTTTGCTCATGACCACTCTTTAATGTTTAACTATAATTTTGATGGCGATATAAGCCATCAGCATTGCGAAAAATGCAATTTGGCGAGTATCTTACCATGAGTATTATGCGAAATTTAACCGCTAAATGAAGCTTCATTACGCTTTTGCTTTTTACCAGCAACATTTAACTGACGTCCTTAAAGATCTCAACATTTAAAGCGTGTATAATATTGCGTAATTGAATAGCTATTGTGTTGTTTTTCTTTTAGGTCGGTGCTCTATAAATGTTTAGAGGTTAACTTATCAATGAAGACAATACTAACCAACGAAAATCGTTGGTTTTTTGGAGAAGTTTGTGACTAATAACGATGTTTTACGCCGCCTAAGATATACCTTTAATTTTAATGATCAAAAGGTGATTTCAATTTTTGCCTCAGGTGACTTAACCGTGACTCGTGATCAAATCAGTAATTGGTTAAAGAAAGAAGAAGATCCGGCTTATGTTAATTGTACGGACTCTACGTTTGCCGCATTTTTAAATGGTTTTATTAATGAACGTCGCGGTAAGAAAGAGGGCGAAGCACCTAAAGCTGAAAAGCGTTTGAACAATAATATAATTTTAACTAAGCTTAAAATTGCTTTTAATTTAAAAGCTGAAGACATTATAGATATGTTGGCGCTGGCAAACTTTAAGCTGAATAAGCCTGAGTTGAGTGCATTCTCTCGCAAGCCTGAGCATAAAAATTATCGCGAATGTAAAGACCAAGTATTACGTAACTTTTTACAAGGTGTTGATAAGAAATTTCATGTTCAGCGTCGTGCTAAAGCGCAAGTGAAAAGTTCTGTTGTTGAAGATGCGCCAGATAAGTTAGAAAAAGTATTAGAAAACAAGAATTATAATGCGGCGAAGCCTAAAGCAAGTAAGATTTATGTTAACCCTAATAAAACAAAGGTTGAACGTAAACCCGGTGAACGTAAGGTATTAAAGTTAAAACCAAAAGATATTTGGGGCGAGTAATTTTTAATTAAAGAATTCATAACTTTATGATATAAGTAGGACATAAGAGATTCTTAATAATTAAAAAAATAAGGAAGAATTATGTCTGAAGATATGCAAGCTGAAAACAAGCAAGCACCAGAGATTGTTGCTATACCTAAGTGGTTTAAAGTCGCAGCGATTTTAGCGTTTGTTTGGAATTTACTCGGGGTAATGGCGTTTGTTGGTCAAATGATGATGACGCCAGAAATGATTGCTGAATTACCGCAAGCCGAACAAGATTTGTATGCCACTACGCCAATATGGGCTACTGTTGCTTTTGCTTTTGCCGTTTTTGCAGGTGCACTAGGAAGTTTGGCCTTAGTGTTGAAGAAAAATATGTGTTACCCGTTATTTGTTGTCTCATTTGTTGGCGTTGTTGTGCAAATGTTTCACTCATTTTTCATCAGTAACTCGTTTGACGTATACGGGCCCGGCGGAATGATTATGCCAATAATGGTTATTGTTATCGCATTTTTCTTAGTACGCTTTGCCGCTAAAGGTATTAATAATAAGTGGTTTAATTAGCAGCATAATGTAGACGCTGTTACTTGTTTTAAAGGCCTGCAATTGCAGGTTTTTTTAATATTTAAGCGATAGAAAAATACTAATATTGTCATCACTAGTGATACAATTTATTCATACTCTTCATGAACATAATTTTTACGGTTTAACCAATAAATGCTGGCAAATTTGAAAGCTAAATTACTAGGTACAATATTGTGCACGGTAATAGCCATTGTAGCGGCGATAATTGCTACCCGTTATCAAGCCCCTGTAATGCTGTTCGCTTTATTATTAGGTTTAACTGCCCATGCTTTTTATCGTAAAAGCAATATTCAGCAAGGTGTAAATTTCTGCTCTCGTGAGTTACTGCGTTTATGTGTCGGCTTACTGGGCGTGCGTATTGCTTTTGCTGACATCGTATCACTGGGAATTACTCCACCGTTAATTGTCATGACTAGTATGGCGTTAACCATCATTTTTGGGGTTTTATTTTCCCGAGTATTAGGTTTACCAAAAACCTTTGGCGTACTTTCTGGTGGCGCGGTTGCTGTGTGTGGTGTTTCTGCCGCTGCAGCTATATCAACGGTGTTACCCAAAGATAAATCTCAAGAAAAGTATTTTGCGCTTACCGTTATTGGTATTACTACGTTTAGTACGTTATCAATGATTTTTTATCCTATTCTCACCGGTTATTTAGGTTTCTCTGATGAGTTAGCCGGGGTTTTTATTGGCGGTGCTATTCATGATGTTGCGCAGGTGGTTGGTGCCGGTTATACCATTTCTCCTGAAGCGGGTGATGTGGCAACTTATATAAAATTATTGCGAGTAGCGCTATTAATGCCAATTGTGATGATGGTGTTTTTTGCTTTTAAAGAGCGAGATAGCAAAATGAGTGGTGGCGTAAGTGCCTTTATTCCAGGCTTCTTAATTCTGTTTTTCGTTTTAGCTTTTTTAAAGAATATTGGCGTGATGCCAGCGTGGCTGATTGAGGTTATTCGAAGCTTATCGAGTAATTTACTGGTGGTAGCAATTGCTGCTATTGGCGTAAAAACGTCATTAAAGCAAGTGGTGTCGGTTGGCTGGCGACCGGTTTTACTGATGGGGTGTGAGACTGTTTTTCTAGCAAGTTTGATCATTGGCAGTATCTTATTCTTTTACTAAAAATGAACGCTAGATACTTGTTATCAAGAGCAGTAGTTAGAACTCACTATCTACTGCATTTGCTTCACCAATTCGGGCTATTCTTGCTTCTTCTTCTTCAAAAGCAGCTTTAATTTCTTCTAATACCGTATCTACGTCAGCACTGGCGGTATCTTCTTTGAATAAACCGGTAAGTTCAGACTCAGGTGTTAATTCACCAGCTTCAAACAATGCCCACATTTCATCAGCATATTTACTCTGCTTCAACGCTGGGCAGAATTGACCATAATAATTAGTCATATTGATAACATCGCGTTTTAGCATGGCTTTGGCGTTGTTATTAGCTGAAGCGTCAACCGCTTGTGGTAAATCGATAATGACAGGGCCGTAATCATCTACTAGCACGTTAAACTCTGATAAATCACCATGAATAATACCAGCGCAAAGCATTAATTTTACGTAGTGCATAACAAGCGTGTGATCTTCTAACGCTTGTTCGGCGGACATCACAACATCGTTTAATCGTGGTGCTACATCACCTTCATCATCGGTGACTAGCTCCATCAATAAAACGCCATCAAAACAACCAAAAGGGTGAGGTACGCGAACACCTGCTTCGGCTAATTTATATAGTGCGTCCACTTCAGCATTTTGCCATGCAGATTCTTGCTGATCACGACCGTATTTAGAGCCTTTTTCCATTGCTCTAGCACGACGACTGTTTCGGCTTTTTCTGCCTTCTTGATATTGCGCGGCTTTTTTAAAGCTACGTTTTATCGCTTCTTTGTAGACTTTTGCACAGCGAATATCGTCGCCACAACGAACCATATAAACGGTGGCTTCTTTACCACTCATTAATTGGCTTATTACTTCATCTACTAGGCCATCATCAACAAGTGGCTGTATGCGTTTAGGTACTTTCATGGCGTCGTTATACATTAGTTAGGGGACGGATGATATAACAAAATTATAAGTTTTTGTTTATCAATAGATTAAAACGTTGCTATGTTGAGGTAAAATAGCAAAATTATCAAACAATAAGTGCGTGATTATGATCCCTTTTATCAGCCAACTAGCAAAAAATGAACAAGTTTTATGGCTTCAAGCACTTAATGAAGCGCTACCCAGTGAGAGTATTGTTTTAGCGGATGATGTGCCTCATAATCAAAAACACCTTTGCACGTTAGCAATTGTTGCTAACCCCGATTTAGCCACATTGTCACAATTTAAAAACTTACATTGGCTGCATAGTGTGTGGGCGGGCGTTGAAAAACTGATGGCAACATTACAGACGTCAGCGATTAAAGTGGTGAGGTTGGTTGACCCTATGCTCAGCCAAACGATGGCAGAAGCGGTATTAGCGTGGAGTTTATATTTACACCGTGATATGCCAACTTATGTGAGGCAACAGCGGAAAACGCAATGGCTGCAACAAGCTTATGTTCCAGCTAGTCAAAGACGTATTGGCATTTTAGGCTTAGGCGAATTAGGCTGCGTTAGTGCTATGCAGTTAAAAAGTAATGGTTTTCAGGTGATGGGGTGGAGCCGATCTGCTAAAACCTTAGCGGATATTTCGACTTTTAGCGATGAAAGTGGCTTAGCTGAAATGGCTGCTCAAAGTGACATTCTAATATGTTTGTTACCGCTAACGCCTGCGACCAAAGGGATAGTTAATTCAGCGTTACTTAATAAAATGCCGAAGGGGAGTTCAGTGATTAACTTTGCTCGTGGCGGTATTATTGCGACTGATGATTTATTGAAAGCATTAGACAATAAGCAGATTAAGCATGCGGTACTTGATGTATTTGAGCAAGAGCCTTTATCAAGTACTAGTGAACTTTGGCAGCACCCGAATATTACTGTTTTGCCGCATATTTCAGCACCTACCAATATGAATTCTGCCTGTACTATTGTGGCGGACAACATTTTGCAATATCGACAAACGGGTCAATTGCCTGAGTGTGTTGATAAAGTTAAAGGTTATTAGCTGTTCGTTATTAGCTGTTAGTTATTAGTTAAGAGTGAAGCCTGTTAAAGGGCTAAGTGTTCACTTAAGTAATCAACTAAGGCACGTATTTTTGGCGAGAGTTGACGGTTATGCGGATATACCGCCCATATGCCTTCATCGGCTTCTTGAAATTGGCTTAGTAATGGCAATAACTTTCCTTGTGCAATAAAGTCTTTCACGTAATAGTCAGGTAGCTGAACAATGCCTAAGCCTTTTAATGCCGCATCGGTTAATCCCGTGCCGTTATTGTAACGAAGCGAGCCTTTAACTTTAATGGTTTTTTCTTTTCCTGCGACTTTAAAGCGCCAATAATCTAGTGTACCTAACAAGCAACTATGATCGTTGAGCTCAGATAATGAATGCGGCATGCCGTATTTTTCAAGATACTGTGGTGAAGCGCAAAGATAGTTTGTTCGACTCCCTAGCTTCTTCGCCATCAATGTTGAATCAGCCAATCTGCCTAAACGAATGGCTAAATCGAAACCTTGTTCAACCATATCAACTTTTTGGTTACTCAAGTATGCACTGACCTGAACCTCACTGTGCTGTTGAATAAAGTCATTGACTAAGGGCAGTATTTTCTGTTCACCGTAGGTTACGGGGGCCGTTAGTTTTATATGACCTTGTGGCTTTTGTTGCAAGTTAGTCACCACGCGCTCTGCTTCTTCAATACCATCTAAAACACTGCGGCAATGCTGGTAGAAGAGTTGCCCCTCTTGGGTTAATGATACTTTTCGCGTGGTTCGATAGAGTAACTTGACGTTAAGCCTTTGCTCTAATGCGGTAATTCTACGACTTACGTGTGCGGTAGATATGTTGAGCTTCTTTGCTGCCTGAGTAAAACTGGTTGTTTCTGCAACATAAACAAACTCACTAATACCATCAAAGTTCATGCTTGATCCTTAGTCTCTATCGATCACTTAAACCTAATTGTTACATATAGGTAAAAGTAATTTGTTGTTTTGCTATATTATCATTTTACAGGAAATAAATATAATAGCTTCATTGATTAAGTTTGCAGTTTTAGAAAAATCGTTATGACTGATTATATTCAACTATAGTTATTTGTACTTTTTAAAATAAACCGCATGAACTTTTGCACACTCAGTTACTAAGTAAGCGAAAAGCGTTTAGTGGCAGATGGAAAATTAACTTTTATAAGTATTGAGGATTTGAGATGACTGATAAATTTATTAAATCAAAAGCGGCGATTGCTTGGGGCCCTAAACAACCATTATCAATTGAAGAAGTTGATGTAATGTTACCTCGTAAAGGTGAAGTGTTAGTTAAGGTTATTGCTTCAGGTGTTTGTCATACCGATGCATTTACTTTGTCAGGTGATGATCCTGAAGGAATTTTCCCGGTTATTTTAGGTCACGAAGGTGGCGGCATTGTTGAGCAAGTTGGCGAAGGCGTTACTAGTGTACAAGTGGGCGACCATGTTATTCCGTTATACACACCAGAGTGTGGCGAGTGTAAATTTTGTTTGTCAGGAAAAACTAATTTATGCCAAAAAATACGTGAAACTCAAGGTAAAGGTTTAATGCCTGACGGCACTACGCGTTTTTACAAAGACGGCCAACCTATTTTTCATTACATGGGCTGTTCAACATTTTCTGAATACACGGTTTTACCAGAAATTTCTTTAGCGAAAGTGAATAAAGAAGCACCATTAGAAGAAGTTTGTTTACTCGGTTGTGGTGTTACCACAGGTATGGGCGCAGTTATGAATACGGCAAAAGTTGAGGAAGGCGCAACGGTTGCTATCTTTGGTCTTGGCGGTATTGGTCTTTCTGCAGTAATTGGCGCAACAATGGCAAAGGCGAGTCGTATAATTGCCATTGATATTAATGAAAGTAAGTTTGACCTTGCTAAGCAACTGGGGGCAACTGACTTTATCAACCCGAAAAACTTCGATAAGCCCATTCAAGATGTGATTGTTGAAATGACAGATGGCGGTGTTGATTACTCTTTTGAATGTATCGGCAATGTTAACTTAATGCGCTCAGCCTTAGAGTGTTGTCATAAAGGTTGGGGTGAGTCAGTCGTTATTGGTGTTGCTGGCGCAGGCCAAGAAATATCAACCCGTCCATTTCAGTTAGTGACTGGTCGTGTATGGCGCGGATCGGCATTTGGTGGCGTAAAAGGTCGCAGTGAATTACCAGATTATGTGGAACGTTACTTAGCAGGTGAATTCAAGTTAAGTGACTTTATAACTCATACTATGGGCTTAGAAGATATTAACGAATCATTTGAGTTAATGCACAAAGGTGAAAGTATCCGAACCGTCATCCATTTTGATAAGTAGTTTTTAAGCTTATTGCATACAAGCTTAGTGCATAGTAGATACTTGCCTTAAAACACTTCAAGGCAAGCTTAGGATTCAGTTAAAAGGTTTTCCAATGACGATAGAAAATATCAGTGCCAATAAAAGCTCCGGTGGTTGGCATAAACAATACAGCCATTATTCAAACAGTGTTAATGGCACTATGCGTTTTGCGATTTATTTACCGCCACAGGTTGCAAAGGGTGAAAAAGTTCCAGTACTTTATTGGTTATCAGGCTTAACCTGTAGCGATGAAAACTTTATGCAAAAAGCAGGCGCGCAACGTATAGCTGCAGAATTAGGCATTGCCATTGTGGCGCCTGATACTAGCCCTAGAGGTGAAGATGTTGCCAATGATGATGGCTATGACTTAGGCCAAGGTGCCGGTTTTTATGTCAATGCAACACAAGCCCCGTGGAATAAGCATTTTCAGATGTACGATTACATTGTTAATGAATTACCTGAGTTGATTGAAGCAACATTTCCAGTATCTCAGCAACGTGCAATTTCAGGTCACTCAATGGGCGGACATGGCGCGTTAATGATAGCACTGAAAAACGTTAGTCGTTATAGCTCAGTATCGGCATTTAGCCCTATTACTAATCCGGTTAATTGTCCGTGGGGACAAAAGGCTTTTAGTGCTTATTTAGGCAATGATAAAGCAACTTGGCATGAGTATGACGCTAGTGTATTAATGCGTAACGCTACTGAATTTGTACCTGCAAGAGTTGACCAAGGTAAAGGTGATGACTTTTTAGTTGAACAATTAAAGCCCGAAGCGTTAGTGGCTGCAGCAACAGAAAGTGATTATCCGCTTGTGCTAAATCAGCATGAAGGTTACGACCATAGCTATTACTTTATCGCTAGCTTTATTGAAGAGCATTTACGTTTTCATAGTGAGTATTTTGTAAAGTAGCGAGATTAATTTAGCGCTGAAACTGCACCTTTAAGTGGTTTAGGTATAGCGAAAAGCTAGCCTGTTGAGTGATCAACGGCTAGCTTTTTCATTTTAGGACCGGGTCTTTAAATATTGAAATTTACAAAAGCTTTGCGGTGATGACATAACGTTCGTTAGTGTCGTTATCTATGGCGTTAAATGGATAGCAGGTAATGAGAATTAAGCTACTGTCATTGGCTAAAACTGGTAGTTGCCCCGATGAAGCGTCAACAATATCAATCGCTTCAACTTGGTATAACTGACTTTGCCCGTGTTGATCTGTCATTGAAATAACATCTTTCATTAATATATCCTCCAAAAAAGCAAAATGACTATCGCGATGTCCTGCAACGACAAAAGGTTGATTGCTATTGGTTTGATTAAATGGTGCTATCGCACCAGCTGAGAAGGCTAAAGTCGTTGGGTCGCCGCCATTTAGCACAACAATGTCTTCATTTAGGCGTTTAAATGACAGCTCGGCAATGGGAAAAGTATCAGCCCATGGCCAAGGCTTAACCGCAACACTTGTGTTTGTTATTTTGGCTTTATTTCCTTGTGGGTAACTTTGCTCTAAGTGATTTTGTGTAAGCTGGCTTTGCTGCGCCATTGATTGTTGCCAGCTATAACTAATTAACGCTTGTGACAGCCATGCTTTAGTTGGCAGCCAGCTGGCATTAATGCACAGCAAGCTACCAATAAGTAATAACGCTTTAAAGGCGATAGTGGCCATGTTATTTCGACCAAATACGAAGAGTTAACGGCGCGATTAACATTAATAACAAGCCAAGTATAAATTGCTGGTGCCAGCCTAGTGCTGTTTTAGGCATAGCAACCATTAAGTTTTCATGAGCTTTTGCTAGCATGTTCGACTTTTGCGCTGCTGTTTGTAAAGAAGGCTCAGGTTGTTTTTCAACAGCAATGAAACTGGTGTATGGGGAAATAATTTGGTGAGCAATTGAGGTTGTGATGACCTGATGTTTTACTTGCTCTTTATCAGCGCCCATTACGAGTCCATCCAATAAGTCTTCAATTTTACTGCGCGCCCATACTGTTGATATACCCTGTGATTTTTGGCTGTCATCAATAATCAATTGCTGGTACCAAGGTTGAGACGCGGTATCACCTGTTAGCTGCACCCTAGTGACAGGAAATTTAGATTTGATAGCTACTTGCATGGGCTCACCAAGGTATAAATCGGTTATCTTTTTTGGATAAACATCAACTTGCTGATGAATTTTGTTGTCGAACATTAGCTCAATGTTACTGACCGCAGGTTGGCTAATTTTAGTCATTAAGGCTGACATACTCGCTTGTACGTCATTATTGTTCTGAATGAACACGTAACTACCTCGGCCAAACTGCGCCGCTTTTTTCATAAAATAACCATTCGGTGCTGCGCCAATGCCAACGGTGAATAAGCGAAAGTCTCTTTGGGCACCATCAAGCAATTGCATTAATTCAAACTCATTGGCAACGGCGCCATCAGTAATAAATACCACTTGGCGAATAGCTTGTGATGATTGTTGGCTATTTTTCGCCATGACCAATGCTTGGCTTAATGGTCGGTACATTTCGGTGCCGCCATCGGCCTGTAAATGGTTGATAAATTGCTGTGCCTGATTGATGTTGCGACGATTGACCATTTGGGTATTGCTAAAGAGCAAATTAACCGAGTCACTAAAGGCGATAATGTTAAAACTGTCTTTGTCATTTAGCCGCGATATAGCATGTTGCAAACTCGCTTTTGCTTGCGCCATGGAGCTGCCTTGCATAGAGCCTGAGGTATCAACAATGAAAATAATATCTCGGGCTATTACTTCTGTGTTATTAGCGCGCGGTGGAAAAAAGGTCAGTAAGGTAAAATACTCGCCATCAACTTGTTCTGTGAAGCTGCTTATTTGTGGCTTTTGATTTGGTTCAAGTTGCCAAGTTAAATTAAAGTTTCGATTGGCAGTACTTCGAGCTTTAGATAGGGTGATTAAATATTGTGACTGTTGATTATCAATTACCTTGGTATTAATTGCGTGGCTACTGCTACGAACAGAGGATATAGCGATGCCAGCGTTGAGGTTAATATTAATTGTTGCCTGACTTTTTGCCAAAACCTTGCCGTTTGGTGCGCTAAGGTTTAACGCAGGAAAGTCTTCTGTACTATTATTTGGGGCGCTGTTGTATGAGGTATACTCATGTGAGCTATTTTCCTTTGAGGTACTTTTGTTAAAGGCGCTTCCATTTAACGCTATAAATTCAGCAGGTTTATTTTCTGAAGACAGCTCAGCAGGAGATTGTTGATAATATGCTGGTTGATAACGTGTGGTCATGGCTAACGGTAAATTGATATTTAACTCGTCGTTGAAAAATGTCACCGGCATAATAAAAGTTAAGGTAACTACCACGGTAGATTGTGCAGGAATGTTAGCAATATTATTGGTGAATAAATTAGCTCGTTGTTGCTGCACTAGACTGGCTTTTTTACCTTGACGCTTCGCTTTGTTATAAACAGCTTTGGCTGCTTTTTTTTCCATTATTTGACCAACGATTTCTTTGTCACCCACTTTGACCGTTAAATGTTTAATCGCGGCATTTTCGGGCAATGGAAATTGATACTTGCCTTCAAGCTCAATATTATAAGGGTTGATAAAAACTTGTTTTATTTGTGTGTAAGCCATTAAACCGCTGATTTCGATATCTGCGGTTATATCGACAGGTAGTGCGACGCGTTTGTTTTTATCAGGGTGATTAAACAGTAACTGTGGACCATGAATAAGGCCGTTTTCACCTTTCTCGCCATTGAATAATTGAGCTGAGCCCAGTTCATTGTTGATATTTTGACTTTGTGCTAATGGCACAATAACTGCCACCAGTAGTAAAAGTAGTGCAATAGCCAAAAACGCTTTCAACCATTTACGGCGCGCCTTTTTACGTTTTTGCTGATAAAAATATGAGTCTTGATAATCTATTAATCTTAAGTTTTTGTTTGAATTGAACACCTGTATTCTCCAATATCCTTGTGATATTGCTTATTTAAACAAGAGAAAAAGTGTTGCTTGCGGTTAAATCAGGGCAATGTAATGAGCAATTGTGGCTAAATTATGGCAGGTGTTAATTGCCAGAAATGACGAAAGCTGAGGTTAGCGAAGCGCTATCGTGGTACTATGGCATATATTCCATTTATTAAATTAGCTGCTTAATGTTAGCTTTCATATCTAAGACAGGATGTCGTTGAGTTTACCTCACTCGACATATTCTGGTGATGACCCATCGCTATTTGAATCCATTTCAAATGACCTGGTAGATAAAGGCTATAGTATTCGCCCTTATGCGTTACCTGAAAATCTTACATCCTTGTTATTACAACATATTACTGAATTACCAGTAGATAATTTTAAACGAGCAGGCATTGGTCGAGCAAAAGATCATACAATTAATCACTTTATTCGCACCGATGAAATTTGTTGGATAACAAATGACAGTGAAGCAAGTTGTGCTTGGATAAATTGGTCACAGTCATTGCAAACATTTTTAAATAAACGGCTATTTTTAGGTTTATTTTCTTTTGAGAGTCATTTTGCACATTACGCAAAAGGTGATTTTTATAAAAAGCATAAAGACGCTTTTAAAGGTGAAGGTAATCGTGTGCTATCGGTGGTGGTTTATCTCAATCAACATTGGTCTGCTGATGATGGTGGAGAGTTGGTGATTTATAAGAACCAATCGCCGACAGTATCAATAGCAGATAATAATAAGGTTACCGTCACACCTAATTTCGGCACAATAGTGGTATTTTTAAGTGAAGAATTCCCACATGAGGTGTTAGCCGCAAAACGTGACCGTTATTCTATTGCTGGCTGGTTTCGTTTAAATAACAGTATTGCTAATAATATTGACCCGCCAAGTTAAGGTGATGCAATGTTTAATGATGAGAGAAAGAACGATTGGCTAAATTAAATGATAAGCCTCATGTGATCAGTGAGCTATATGACATTAATCGTAAAATTATTCCGTTAAAGGAATTAGCAGATAGGGAACTTGTTTCTATTCGCGGGCTAACGGGGATGGTTTATACCCCGTACCTAGATGATTATATGCAAGTCGCTATTAAGAAAGCTGAGATAGTTGCCTGCTTGAAAAATCAAAAGCTACTGCCAATATCACAGGTTGAGGTGATCCATGCCGAGTTAAATGCACTGCACAGTCGAGCGAGAACTCGCAGTGTTGTTGAATATAAAAAGTGTAAATATGAGCGTCGTTTTTTACCGTTAAAACTGAGTAAGTCAGGTAAAAATGTTCAAAAATGGGCCAAGGTTTGGCTGCTACAAAAATCTGATGGCAGAGTTGACCCAGAATGGGAAAGCCAAGTTAGAGAGATCTGGCCAACGTACTATTTAATTAGATCTATCGATATATAATCCAGCAAGTTGCGGTATTGGCCATTTGAAGTTTTTACAATCTAGCCGTTGTTAAATTTTTACTTTTGCTAGTAGCTTCTTATGAGCTTTTGACCAAAACTGACTGGTTATTTTGTTGATAACATTTGATTCAGCATTGATCAATACGGCAAAACCAATATCTAAATCAGGCGAATAGCCGATATCAGCTCTAAAGCCTGCCACCCAACCTGAGTGATAAACTATCGGGTGATCACCAAATTGATAAATACGCCAGCCGTAACCGTAGTGTGCATCAGTTAAGTGACTACGCCAATATCTGCGACGTAAATCTTTTTTAGTTTTAATGCGCGGAGTTGTTAATTCATCTAATAACGCTGGCGAAAGCACTGTAGGTTGATAACCTAAATTAGCAATTAACCATTTGGCTAAATCTGTAATGCTGGCATTAATTCCTGCTGCTGGCGCGACTTTATAGTAGTCGGGTTCAACATCTACAGTGCGCCAAACATATTTTCTAATATCATTACCTTGCTTATCTTTTCTGCCCGTTTTTATGCGCTTTCTTAATATATGAGGTTTAGCGGTATTTTTGTTGTTACGGAAAACGTCAATTCCCACAGAAGCATTTGCCATTTCTAGTGGCGAGAATATTCTCTCTTGTAGCAAGGTGGAATAGCTTTTAGTTTGGCTAGCTTCGATTGCTGGCTGTAAAAAACCATAGGCGATATTTTGATAGCCATAGCATTTAGCTGGCTGACATATTGGCTTAACGCGATCAAAGCGGTTAATTATTTTTTCCATACTCCAGTTTTCATGCAGTAAATTGTCGTAAGCATTTGGCATTAGTCCGCTAGAGTGACTTAGTAAGTGTTTTAATTGAATTTTATCAGCTGCGCCTTTGGTGGCGAGGGTAAAGTTAGGCAAATACTTGGTAATTGGGTCGGACAGGTCTAATTGCTGCTCTTGCGCCAACATAGTGGTAATAGTTGCGGCAAATGGTTTTGATACTGAGGCTAAACGGAAAACTGTATTGTTGTCGACTTTCTTTGATTTTTTGGTATCGGTATAACCAAACTTCTCTAATGCGATGACTTTATTATTTTTTACGATGGCATATGCACCACCTGGAATATTGTGCTTTTTTAATTCTTTAGCAAAATCAGCCGCGAGTTGTTTATTTAAACGCTGTAGTTCGTTTGCATTGGCGTTGATACATAAAGTGCTAGCAAAAATAAGAAGAAATGAGATGGGAATTGTTAAATAACGAACAAGCATGAATTGAACTCAAATTGAAAAAACAGCTAATTCTATAGGCTTGCTAGTAAAATACAAAGTAAAAGAATTGATCGTATAAAAACGCATACTTACAAAGTGTAAAGTTAAAATAACTTTTTCTTTCATTTTAAATTGAAATATCTCATAACAATAAACTGGATAGTAAGCTAAAAAACATTGATCTACGTCAAAGCATCGGTGAAATAGTTGATTAAAATGTCAATGAAAGTGAATTGTCGACAATGAGGTTCGCGTAATTTTTATGTCTTAATTTGTTCTAACTTTGAACAAGTTAACAATTTGGAATATGTAATGAAAAACAATAAGCCATTAGTTTTTTCTTGTTCTGGCTGTTCGCATTTAGCAACGATGGCGAATGATATTGCCTTAACACTAGATAGTGACGGTATAGCTGAAATGTCATGCATTTCATGGCTTATGGCGGCTGCTGATGAAAAAATTAAAGCTAAGTGTTTAGGCCGAAAAGTTATCTTAATCGAAGGGTGTGGAGATTCTTGTAGCCAAGACTGTTTGATCAAAGCTGGTGTCAACATTGACGCCCATTTTAACATTTCTGACTTAGGTTTTATTGCTCGTTCAGCGAGTGATGGTTCGCTACAAGAAAATAGCATCGCTATGGCTCATGTTTATGCTGAATTAAGCCGCTTAGGTTTAAGTACTACCTGATCTAATTGCCTTCTTCTTATTTATTACTTCTCTATTTAAAGTATCTCTTCTTGTGGTAGCATGTTAACAAAAAACTAATGGTTTCAATGTTATGCCTACCGAATCGACCTCTCAAGCGTTAGCAATATTGAGAGATACTAGCCAATTTTCTTGGTATGTAATTCCTTTATTATTGATTGTTATTTATGTCTACGCTCAAGAAGCTGATCGTGGAAACTGGTCTAGGTTTCTTGCTGGTTTGGCATTTTGGGGCATGGATTGGTTTAATGAAATATGGAATTCATTAGTTTTTCATTTTACTCAACATGCACCAGTTTGGGCTGCCCCCGGTGACACTGCATTTTTAATTTTCATCGGTTTAAATGTAGAAATTTGTTTCATGTTTGCCATCTCGGGTATTGTGGCAACGCTTGCTTTGCCTAAAGATCCTAAAATGAAAATTTTAGGATTAAATAACCGTTGGTTTTTTGCCATTCTTTTCTCAATGCTTAGTGTTCTGGTGGAAATAACGTTAAACCATATTGGTGCGTTAACGTGGGAGTGGTCATGGTGGAATGCTGATGCTCCTTGGTTGCTTTTCTCTGTTGGCTACTTGAGTTTCTATAGCGTTTGTTATTGGGTCTACGACATGCCATCAAGGAAAAAACAGATACAGGTAGTTGGCGGCTTATACGCAATTAATATTATTGCCATTGTTGCTTTTGGTGGTGTACTAGGTTGGATGTAAGTTAACTCGCATTGTTTGAGTGAAATTTGAGCAAATATAATGACAAGAAAGATAGTAGTAGATAATTACAACTGCAACTGGCCCACACAATTCCAGCAAGAACAAGCAGTGCTGAAAATAGTGTTTGCTGATAGCAATGTTGCCATTCATCATATTGGCAGTACGTCAGTTCAAGGTTTGTCTGCTAAACCTATTATCGATATTCTAGTTGAAGTTGATTGTTTGTCTTGCTTTGAAGATAAGCATATAGAACTTGCTGCGTTGGGATATATCGCCAAGGGTGAGAATGGCATTGTTGGCCGTCGATACTTTCAAAAAGGTGGCATAAATCGCAGCCACCAATTACATGGTTTTAAACGTAATGATATTCATGCCTTAAAACATTTAGCTTTTCGTGATTATTTGCGCAGTAACCCGACTGTAGCCTTGGAATATGGTGAATTAAAACGAGGTGTAGCCGAACAATGTTTACATGATATGAATATCTATATGCAAGGCAAAGATAGCTTTATTCAACACCATCTTGCCTTAGCAATGAAAGTATAACTGTCTGATGATTAAGTATAACTTTTAGCGCTAAACCAAAAATTCATAAAGTCAGCGGTGAGCTTATTTTCTATTTCCATTGCTCGTTCGGTAGGGCAAAAAATAGTAAAAATGACTTGGGTATCTCCTAAGTTAGACGTAGCAACCTCAATATGTGGCTCAGGGCCAGCGATATTAATATCTAAACGATTTTCAATCACTTGGTTGTATCGAACCGCAACATCGTTAAAGTCTGCGCAGTAGTTGTTAGCTTTTTCTTTTAGCGCATCAATAAAGTCAAAAGGGTTAACACTACCGTCGCGTGTGATCGTAAAATGATGCACGGCATAACGTTTTAAAAAGTTTAAGTTTTTTATCGGACTCGTAACTAACTGGCTGTTTGGAATAAACAAAGTTTTACCAGTAAATTGATAATTATCTATATTCACTTCTAGAATTGTTAAGTTTACCCAATCCATCGAGTTTACTTCACCATAATGCTTGCCAACCTGCACCCAGTCACCTATTCGAAATGGTCGATTAGATACGACATAGATAAAGCCAATAAAGCATTGAATAAACTCTCGTGTTGCTAACACTATTGCAACGATAAAAGCGGCGATAGAAAAAGCGAATTTTTGAATCTCTACAGACCAAATATTGAAAACCATAAAAATAAGTGCAAAGTTAAAAATATTATTGAGTAGGTTAACCGTAAAGCGCTTATCTATTTTCTTCTTTTTAGCGCGTCGCTTAATAAATCGCGTAATGAGCAACTTAAAGGTAATAATGAGAATGGCTAACACCGCCGTAATAAAGATTTTGTTCTGTAACAGTGTGTCAATTATCTGCATGGTCGTTAATTCTCAGGTAAAGCCAAGTACTGGCATGTAAACAGTAATAATGTTGATTTATTTCAAGTGAAAGGTAGATGATTTTTATCAACAAATCGAGACAAATATTGAAAAAATTGCTAATTATTCATCAATTGATTTTAGTTTGAATTTAACTTGTTCAGCTAGGATTAATGTTCGATAGCTTATTCTTAGCAGCGATATTAAAAAGTACTGATAAGTTAGAAACTTATTCTTCATTAAATGGTCATAATTTTGCTAGTTTAACTATCTAATCATGGTCTAAATTAATATTTTAATAGCTGCATTGCTTTTATTAGTGGTAGTTATTCACCTTTAAAAATTTTTTATTAGGAATGTCTATGAAACACTTAACCTCAATTGGATTACTGGTATTTTCCACATTAACTTTTTCTGCGCTTTCGTTAGCCAACACCAGTTTACCGAATAATCGCCATATTGCTGTTACCGGTAAAGCTGAAATGATGGCAATGCCAGATATCGCTATTGTGCACTTAGCGGTAGAGAGTGGTAAAAAAAGCAGTTTAGATGCCAAAAAAGATGTCGATGAAAGGGTTAACAATTTACTTGATGGTTTAAGTGATTTTCAAATCGACGAAGCCAATGTGTCTGCGTCAAATATCGCAACGGAAGTGCGCTATTCATATAATAAAGGGTCACGCGATAAGATAGATGGTTATATTGCTCGTCGCACACTTAAAGTGACATTAAATGATATTGAAAAATTAAATGCCTTTATGGATTTTGCCTTAAGCGTAAAAATTGACGCCATTAGAAATATCGAATTGAAATCTTCTAAAGAGCAAGCATTGAAAGCAGAAGTGAATGCACTTGCTGTAAACAATGCTAAAGCACAAGGGAAAATATTAGCCAATGCCTTCGATGCCAAGTTAGGAAAAATTTATAGTATTAATTCTAACGCTAACCAAAGTCACCATAGGTTTGGCGCCAATAGTGATGCGGAAAATTATGGTGTCAGTGCTCGGATGGGAAGTAGTAGCGCTAAACCTGGTCGCTATTTACAAGAAAATATCGTTTTTTCTGCCTCGATAAGTGTTGTGTTTGATCTGGAACTTTAGCTTTATTTTTAGCGGTTTAAAGTAAGATGAATACTGGTTTTCTAACTTATTTAAATAATTTTATTATCTAACAGCCGCTTAGAAGAGTGCATAGCAATTACCGATATCTTTCATAGCACAAGTAACTTCAAGCCATAAAAACGGTACTAGTATCATTTGATTGATCAGTGCCGTTTTTTTATTGCAGTGACGCTAACAGATGCACAATGTTTTAAATGAGAAAAACTCGTAAGGTGTAATTTAATAAACAGTGGGCAAAGTGTGCGATGGTGACTTTTAGATTAGAGGTATTACCTTATTTTTCCAATGAAAAAGCCATAGGTATGATTGATACTTCTCAGCTATAAGTATGAGTTCCTACCAAAAAAATAATACAATAAGCCTTTGAAAACAAATAATGTTGAGTTATTTTAAGTAAAAATTAAGTAGATGGTAAATACTGAAACATCTACTTAATAAGCTATTGGGTTTCTCACAGAGTATGTATCAAGGATAGATTATGAAATTACGAATGACTTTAATTACATTAATTTGTATTACTGTTTTATCAATTACAACATCAGGATGTACATCGTCGAGTTACGGTAACTCTTTTACTCCAGTTCAAACAAACCAATCTTCAAATCAATATACCTTAAAAATTTATACTGGTGGCTTTGCTGGGCCTGAATACGCAAAAAAAGACTTAGATGTTGAAGCTAAAAAGTTTATAGCTCTTCATGATGAGTATGTTGATTACAAGATTATTTCTTCTAGTTTTCAGCTAATACCTTCAGGCGTAACATTTGTTGTTGAGTTTATAAAAGAAAGCTAGCAAGTCGTTGGAGTAGGGGAAGTAGCAATTGGCTTTTGCGTTTGCTTCTGTATCGCCTATTTTAGCCAAAATATTGTTTACCGCTTAACGGTGCGTTTATGCCACTGGCTAAATGGTAGTAAAAATCGCTTGTAAGCGATCTCATTATTAAAATTAAGGATAGTTATAGCAATGAAACTTATTATCGTATCAATTCTCGCACTTATAAGTATGTATAGCAGTGAGGTATTATCATGTACCGAAAATAAAGATCCAGCCACCGTTGTTCAGGCACAAGTAGATGCTTATAACGCACATGATGTAGAGCTTTTTGCTAGTTGCTATTCTTCTGACGTAAAAATGCAAGACCTCTGGGATGACACAACAGATATAGTTGGCAAAAAGGACTTGTTAAAAACTTACCAGTTCTTAAAAACCGTACCAGAAGAATTCAAAGTTATAATTGAAAAAAGAATGGTAAATGGGCCAATAGTTATCGACTATGAAAGATTAACGGGGTTAAGTGATGGGAGAGAAGATAGGCTTGTTTTTGCTATTTACGAAGTCCGTGATGGCAAAATAAAAAATGTTTGGTTTCCACCTCATCTATAAGTTAATTTCTTAAATCATGTTATTTAGCAAGATGTTGAAATTCTATTGAGTAGCAAAAGCGCATGCTCAAATAAATAGCATGAAATAGCAATAGACATAAAAAAACCCGAGAAGCTTATTAGTAAAGCTTATCAGGTTCTTTTAATGGGGTGTTAAACCCTAATATGGTGCTCGCTGCGGGACTCGAACCTGCGACACCTTGCATGTCATGCAAGTACTCTAACCAACTGAGCTAAGCGAGCTTATTGAGTTTTATCTCAACGGGCGCTATGTTAGCGATCTGTTTTATTATGTGCAAGTAGTTTTATGTAAAATAGAATCTGTTTGCTGTTTAATTCGGCAAACTGGCTTATATCTACGCATATTACTATGCAAGTGCTGCTTGCTCATCATCAAAACGTTTTTGTATTACTTTTAAGCGCCATGCTAATAAAACAGCGGCAACCGTTAAGCCTGATATAAAGCCTATCCAAAAGCCATACGGACCAGTTGCTGGTACTATCCAGTCTGTTAGCCCTAATACTAAACCAAACGACAAACCAACAACCCAGTATGAGAAGAAGGTGATATATAGTATTGATTTAGTGTCTTTATAGCCACGAAGTGCACCCGCAGAAATAACTTGTATGGCATCTGAAAATTGAAATAATGCGGCTAAAAACATTAAGCTTGCTGCTAGTTCTAATACTTCTGTTTCTATAGTATAAATTTCGGCAATTTGATGGCTAAACAGTAAGGTTATTGCTGCTGTTACTATCGCAATGACAAGCCCCAATATGACTGAATAACGGCAAAGTTCTTTTGCCTTTTCTAAGTTTTTATTACCCACTTCAAAACCGACTTTAATAGTAACAGCCATGGCTAAGCTTAATGGCACCATAAATACTAAGCCAGAGAAGTTAATTGCTATTTGATGGCTAGCGACAACATTGGCACCAAATGGCACTAATAAAATAGCGACTGCAGCAAATAAGCTAACTTCAAATAATAATGAAAAAGCGATTGGCACACCTAAGGATAGAATTTTTTTAATTTCATTCCATTCTGGCCAAAATAACTTATTAAATAGAGGCGCATGCTTTAAGTGCTTCGAAAAGTAAGCATAGGTAAACATACCGGCAAACATTACCCAATAAACAATCGCTGTTGCAATACCACAACCGGCACCACCCAATGCCGGCAGCCCGAACTCACCATAGATAAATATATAGTTGGCCGGAATGTTAATAAGTAAACCTAAAATGCTGATTATCATGGTTGGGCGTGTGTGAGATAAGCCTTCAGAATAATTGCGTAATACTAAATACAAACAGTAACCTGGGCCGCCCCAGACAATGTAACCTAAGTAATCGAACATCAAACGCTTTAGCTCTGGCTCTAATGACAGCGAATCAATAAGCAGTGGAGTTGCAATGTAATAAAGCGCAATGATGATGATTGAAAAGAAAACCGCTATCCATGCCGTTTGATAAGTTGCCTTTGCCACTTCATCGAATTTTTTTGCCCCAGAATACTGCGAAATAATACTCGCCAATGCCATCACTAAGCCAGATATGGTTAGAATTAATGGCAGCCAAACACTGCTGGCAACAGCAACGGCAGCCATGTCTGTTGCGCTTACTCGACCCGCCATAACGGTATCGGCAAAACCCATTAAATTTTGGATCAGCTGTGCAATTAAAATTGGGTACGCCAATTTCATTAGATTTTTGCTATTGGAAAAAAATCGATTAATGTTCATTTAGGTAATTATTTCGTTAGACGTTATTGGTAGAATGAAAAAAATATTTATTTATCTGGATGATATATGTTTACAGGTATTGTGCAATCACAAGCTGAAGTAATTTCAATATTAACTAAGAATAATGCGGTTAGGTTAAAAATAGCTCTTGAACACCAATATGTGGAAGGTTTAGCAACAGGGGCAAGTGTTGCTATAAATGGTGTTTGTTTAACTGCTGTTGAGTTTGGTGCTTTAAATGAAGCACAAAGCTTTATTGCTTTTGATGTAATTGACGAAACGTTACGAGTATCTAATCTTGCCGAGATTGAGCTGGGTTCAAAGGTTAATGTTGAGCGCTCACTAAAAATCGGTGATGAAATTGGTGGGCATATGCTAAGCGGCCATGTGCATACCCAAGCTAGCGTTATAAATAGCATTGAAAGTGCTGATAACTGCACTTTAAGTTTTGCATTGGCCTCAGAATATCAAAAGTATATATTTGCGAAAGGTTTTATCAGTATTAATGGTATTAGTTTAACGCTGGGGGCTGAAGTTGATGAACATTTTTCTGTACATTTAATACCGGAAACTTTAGCGCGTACAAATTTACAAAATGTAGCTGTTGGCGGCAAAGTGAATATTGAATTTGACCAACAAACGATGACGATAGTTGAAACTATTGAGCGTATGAAGCTTTAACGTTAGTAGCTTTATTTTTAGAAGTATTGTCCATGTGATATAAGTAAGCCCTCTAGTCATTGTACTTTGTAAATTGGTACTTTGACTTATTCCCTTTGAAGTACTTTCCGAAATAAAAGTTGATAACCTGACCTGCATGACTAATTGCAACTAGATTGTTTTCCGCTTGTAAACGTACTGTTTACAAGGTGTATGGAGTTGTTACTTGCCAACGCTATTAATACTCAATGACTAACAGACGCTATATAATCTTGTTAATAATTCTTAAAGAAATTCTCTATAGCTGGTGAGCATCTCTTTATATAAATGTGTTGTTAAATTAACAAGGGTGTTCGTATGTGTAGAGGTAAAGGTTTTACTCTCATTGAATTAGTTGTTGTTATTGTTATTCTCGGCATTTTGGCTGCAACAGCTGCACCTAAAGCGCCGACGCCGTCGCCAACCAATACTGCCGGTAATACCTCTACTGCTTCGATAAAAACCACTAATGGTTTAGCCGAGGGAGTGAGTGATACCTCAACCACGGCCTCAACTGCCAGTAACTCTACCACTACGGCAAGCAAGTCAGCGCCGAAAATGAGTGAAGCCCAGGCTCAGGCAACCACAGCGAAATATACCGCTGGCGGTAAGATGTTAGAAGGCACCGTAGGCA
>OJBM01000046.1_pt1 | contig 73242 bp, 69 predicted proteins | sample 1591061 | NCBI WGS metagenome assembly OJBM01 (sample SAMN05416872, study PRJEB24817) | seawater metagenome | isolation source: Sea water | place: Canada:Atlantic | collected 2013-11
GCGGCGTTATTCGTCATTCACTGGGGTAAACCCAGCATCAATCCTCATGCCTTGCTCAAAACCCTTTTAGATTGAACAAAATTTGAACTACAAAGTTCAACAGACCCTAATTATTTAAAGCCGCATTAGCGGTTTTTTTTATGTTTTAATTCTGCATTCAATGCGTTCGTAAGAATTTTTATTAATCATTTAACCCACCTAAGCATCACAAAAACTGATGGTTCATGGAATTTTTATTCAGTTTAATACGACTACTTATTTAAACTATCGTTTAAATAAAATAAAAAAAAGACTTAACAGGCAATTACATATATTTAACATTACGCCAGCGTAAGCCAAATTATGTAATTAAATTACAAAATTTAACTACATTAGACTTTAGTTTACGCTGGCGTAAAGACGTACCAAATGATAATTAATATCATTTAACGAATCAATACTACCAATTAAAAACAATAACTTAAGTGTATAAACACGACTTATTATACGTTAGACTTTTCGCAGATTGACTTTGGTAATATTTCACGATAGTTTACAAATCAATTGTAAATTTATTAGCTATCCTCAGCAGTATCCCAAAGACCCCTGCTTGCATAACATTTGCATAAACAGTTTTAAATTTTGTAGAGATGACAATTATGGCATTAACCAATCCTGCGTTTGAAAAAGACAATTGTGGCTTTGGGCTTATCGCCCAAATGGATGGGCAACCAAGCCACAAGATTATTCGCACCGCTATTGAAGCATTAGATCGCATGCAACATCGCGGTGGCATTTCGTCTGACGGTATAACTGGCGACGGTTGTGGTTTATTGATGCAAGCGCCTGAAGCCTTGTTTAACGCCGTAGCGAAAGAAAAAAATTGGTCACTGAGTAAAAAGTACTCTGTTGGCATGTGTTTTTTAAGTACCGACCCGCTATTGGCGCAACACAGTCGTGAAGTTCTTAAAGAAGAACTTGAAAAGGAAACCATGTCCGTTGTTGGCTGGCGTGAAGTACCGATTAACAAAGACATCCTTGGTCCAATTGCATTAGCTGAGCTACCTGTCATAGAACAAGTATTTGTAAATGCTCCGGCAGGCTGGGTTAGCCGCGACATTGAACGCCGCTTATATATGGCTCGTCGCCGTGCTGAAAAACGCTTGGTAAACGATGACACATTCTACATTGCTAGCTTGTCATCAATGGTTACCATTTATAAAGGCCTCGTGAAGCCAGTTGATTTACCTAATTTCTATTTAGATCTTGCTGATTTGCGCACTCAGAGCTCTATTTGTTTATTTCACCAACGATTCTCAACAAATACCTCGCCTAAATGGCCACTGGCACAACCGTTTAGATTCTTAGCGCATAACGGTGAAATCAACACTATTACAGGAAATAGACAGTGGGCTAAAGCGCGTTCTTACAAGTTCCAAAGCCCTTTATTACCAGATTTACAAGATGCGGCTCCCTTTGTCAGTGAGAGCGGTTCGGATTCATCATCATTAGATAATATGCTGGAATTGTTGTTAATGGGCGGCATGGATTTGTATCGCTCAATGCGAATGCTTATTCCACCGGCATGGCAATCAAATCCAATCATGGATGACGATCTACGCGCATTTTACGACTTTAACTCGATGCATATGGAGCCGTGGGACGGCCCAGCTGGCGTTGTTATGACCAACGGTCGTCATGCTGCCTGTGCAGTTGATCGTAATGGCTTACGTCCAGCGCGCTATGTCGTCACTAAAGATCGTATTCTGACATTAGCTTCAGAAGTCGGCATATGGGACTATCAACCAGATGAAGTTGCTGAAAAAGGCCGTGTTGGCCCAGGTGAATTGCTCGTATTAGATACTTATTCTGGCAAATTAACGCCAACATTTGACATCGATAACGAACTCAAAAACCGCCACCCTTATAAGAAATGGCTTACCAATAACTCACGCCGTCTTGTGCCTTTTGATAAACGTGAAGAATCTAATTCAGGTCATCGTAGTCTCGATGATGAGCAACTGGCGGTTTATCTCAAGCAATTTAACTATTCAAAAGAAGAGATCCACGACGTGATAAACGTCATGGCAGGCTGCGGCCAAGAAGTCACTGCGTCTATGGGTGATGATGCACCGATGGCTGTGTTATCGCAAAAACAGCGTAGTGTTTTTGATTATTTCCGCCAAGAGTTTGCTCAGGTAACTAACCCACCGATCGATCCATTGCGCGAAGCACATACTATGTCACTTGCAACGTGTATTGGTAGCGAGCAAAACTTATTTAAAGAAACGCTAGGTCATGCTGATCGCATCTTATTTGACTCACCAGTATTAGTTTATAGTGATTTAGAGCAACTCAAGGCACTCGACGAAGCGCATTATAAAACGGTCGAATTGTCGATGAATTACACTGAAGAGCTAACACTTGAACAAGCTATTGTTGCCCTGTGTGACAAAGCACAGCAAGCTTCTCAAGATGGCGCTGTAATCATCCTGCTAAGTGATCGAGATATAACAAAAGACAGTTTACCTATCCCAGCAGCTATGGCGGCAGGTGCTGTACAACAGCGCCTTGTCGACAACAATTTACGTTGTGACACCAATCTAGTGATTGAATCAGGAGCCGTTCGCGATCCACACCATTTCGCCGTACTATTCGGGTTTGGCGTAACAGCCGTATATCCGTACCTAGCTTACGAGTCAATTCTTGAGCAAATCGAACACGGTAAGATCACCCACTCACCAAAAGAAGCTGTGATTAACTATCGTAAAGGTATTAACAAAGGCTTGATGAAAATCATGTCAAAAATGGGTATTTCTACTATAGCCAGTTACCGTTGCTCTCAATTATTTGAAGCCATTGGCTTTGCGGATGACGTCGCTGACTTATGTTTCAACGGCGTAACAAACCGTATCAAGGGCGCTGATTTTAGCGATTTTGAACTCGATCAAGCGATATTACGTGACAAAGCATATCGCAAACGTCAACAAATTGAGCATGGCGGATTATTGAAGTTTGATTTTCGTGGTGAATACCATTGTTATAACCCTGATGTTGTTCAATTATTACAAAAATCAGTTAAGTCGGGTGAATACAGTGATTATCAAGCATTCACCAAAGCGGTAAATGAACGCCCAGTGGCAACAATTCGCGATCTCTTAAAATTGGATACTACGCAGCAAGCCATTGATATTAATGATGTTGAGCCAGCACATGATCTATTCCCACGTTTTGACAGCGCCGCAATGTCGATTGGTGCGTTAAGCCCAGAAGCTCATGAAGCTCTTGCCGTTGCGATGAATCGTTTAGGTGGCCAGTCAAACTCTGGTGAAGGTGGTGAAGATCCTGCGCGTTTTGGTAACGAGCGTAACTCGAAAATCAAACAAGTCGCGTCAGGTCGCTTTGGTGTAACAGCGCACTACTTAATGAACGCCGAAGTGATTCAAATTAAAGTCGCACAAGGCGCTAAACCAGGTGAAGGTGGTCAACTGCCCGGTGATAAAGTCTCTGCTGAAATCGCAGGCCTGCGTTATTCAACACCAGGCGTCACATTAATATCACCACCGCCACATCACGATATTTATTCGATTGAAGATTTAGCACAGCTTATTTTCGATTTAAAACAAATCAATTCAACGGCGCTGATTTCAGTCAAGCTAGTTTCAGAGCCAGGTATAGGTACTATTGCTACAGGTGTAGCTAAAGCCTATGCCGATTTAATTACGGTATCAGGCTATGACGGCGGTACAGGTGCAAGTCCATTAACATCAGTGAAATACGCTGGTAGCCCGTGGGAGTTAGGCCTTGCTGAAGTGCAACAAGCTTTAGTCGAAAATGGACTACGTCACAAAGTACGTTTACAAGTCGATGGCGGCCTTAAGACCGGTTTAGACGTTGTTAAAGGCGCTATTTTAGGGGCAGAAAGCTTTGGCTTCGGAACCGCGCCAATGGTTGCTTTAGGTTGTAAATACCTGCGTATTTGTCACCTAAATAACTGTGCAACAGGTGTAGCAACCCAAAATAAAGAATTACGTGACAAGCACTTTAGAGGCTTACCAGAAATGGTTGCCAACTACTTTGAGTGTTTAGCACAAGATATTAGAGAACTCCTTGCTGGCTTAGGTATCAATAAGCTAACTGACTTAATTGGCCGTACAGACCTATTACACGTGATTAAAGGTCAAACAGCCCGCCAAGCTAAGCTTGATTTGTCGGATATTCTATATCGACCTATCGCTAAAGAAGGCTGTGCCATTTCATGGACAGATAAAAACCCGGCCTATGACGATGGTGAAATGAATAAGAAGCTTGCGGCATTGACTAGCGAAGCCATTGAACAAAAGCAAGGTGGTGATTTCAATTTGAAAGTTCGAAATACCGACCGCTCAGTGGGCGCAACCATTAGTGGTCTTATCGCTCAGCATCATGGTAATCAAGGTATGAGCGACTCACCGATTAACCTTAATTTTGTCGGTACTGCCGGCCAAAGTTTTGGTGTATGGAATGCTGGCGGGTTGAACATGACGGTTGTCGGTGACGCTAATGATTATGTAGGTAAAGGCATGACAGGTGGTCGATTGATTGTTAAGCCACCGCAAGGAATGGCTTTTGAAACACAAGATGCCAGCATTATCGGTAACACGTGTTTGTACGGTGCGACAGGCGGCGAATTATATGCAGCGGGTCAAGCGGGTGAACGTTTCGGAGTGCGTAACTCTGGCGCTGTGACCGTGATTGAAGGTATGGGTGACAACGGTTGTGAATACATGACAGGTGGCGTAGTGGTATCACTAGGCGAAACTGGTGTTAACTTTGCTGCGGGCATGACTGGCGGTTTTGCTTACTTGCTTGATGAAGAGTCAAACATCGATAAGCGTATGAATCATGAATGTGCGCAATCAATGCCAATTGAGCTGCCAGCTTATCAAATTCATTTAAAATCGTTGATTCAAGCACACTTTGATGCCACTGGTAGTGAGCGTGCTAGAACGATTTTAGATAATTTTGACCATTGGTTACCAAAGTTCTTATTAGTGAAGCCGACGGCAGCAGATATTAAAACCATGCTACCAAACGCAACTAATGTATTAAAACTAGCCGTGAATGCAGGATAATCGCCATGTCAAAAGTAACTAAAGTAATATCAAACGTGGTGCCGAACGACTTTCAATACATGGATGTCGGTCGAAATGATCCACAAAAGAAACCTATTGAACAACGCAAAGAACAATTTATCGAAATTTATAACTTGTTTGACCAACCGCAAGTAGAAGAACAAGCGGATCGCTGTCTTGATTGTGGTAATCCATATTGTCAGTGGAAATGTCCATTACACAACTATATTCCTGATTGGCTAGAGCTCGCAAAGCAAGGCCGTATTATGGAAGCGGCAGATCTATGTCATCAAACAAATACGCTCCCTGAGGTTTGTGGTCGCGTTTGTCCGCAAGATCGTTTATGTGAAGGTTCATGTACCATTAATGACGAATTTGGCGCTGTCACCATTGGTAATGTTGAAAAATACATTACCGACACGGCGCTAGCTCAAGGTTGGAAACCCGACCTAAGTGCAGTTGCCAATACAGGTAAGAAAGTTGCCGTTATTGGCGCTGGGCCAGCAGGCCTTGGTTGTGCAGATATTCTGATCCGCAACGGTGTTACACCTGTCGTATTTGACAAAAACCCGGAAATTGGCGGCCTGCTCACATTCGGTATCCCAGCCTTTAAACTTGAAAAATCGGTAATGAGCCAGCGCCGTGAATATTTCGAGTCACTTGGCGTAGAATTTAGATTGAACACGACCGTGGGTAAAGACATCGATTTTAGTCAACTACAACAAGACTACGATGCCGTATTCTTAGGCATGGGTACTTATACTTATATTAAAGGCGGCTTTGACAACGAAGGCGCCGATGGCGTACTTGAGGCATTACCTTATTTAATTGGTAACACTAATAACCTGATGGGCTATCAAGATCCTGAAAATCCTTACATCAGCTTAGTGGGTAAGCGTGTTGCAGTGCTTGGCGGTGGTGATACTGCAATGGATTGTGTGAGAACAGCTATTCGTCAGGGGGCTAGCGAAGTACGTTGTGTTTATCGTCGTGACGAAGCCAACATGCCAGGCTCAAAGCGTGAAGTACAAAATGCGAAAGAAGAAGGCGTTGAGTTTCTATACAACAGACAACCTTTAGATGTTGTAGCGCAAGATGGCAAAGTTGTTGGTATACAGTTGGTTGAAACAGCAATGGGCGCACCAGATGAAAATGGCCGTCAACGCGCAGAAGCAGTTACAGGTTCAGAGCACGTGCTAGACGTCGACGTGGTTATCATGGCATTTGGCTTTAAACCAAATCCACAGCCTTGGTTTAAAGATTACAATATCAACGTTGATCAATGGGATCGCGTTATTGCTAATTCATCAAACGTGCCGTTTCAAACAACTAACCCAAAAATCTTCGCTGGCGGTGATATGGTTCGCGGCTCCGATTTGGTGGTTACTGCGATTGCAGAAGGTCGTGATGCGGCAGAAGGTATATTGCAGTACCTAAATGTGTAATACATGCGTTGTAGCCAGTCTACGATAATCTAATTAACTAAAGGCTCTGAATAAGAGCCTTTTTTATTTTACAACGCCGGCAATTACGTTAAGATCGCTGTTTTTAAAGACATAGAGAACACCATGAAAATTGGAATTATTGGCGCAATGGAGCCAGAAGTAGCAGTACTTCGCAAACAAATTCAAGGCCTAGAAACACAAACAGTCGCCGGTATTGAGTTTTATACGGGTACTATTAATGATGTTGATGTTGTCGTTTCTATGTCTGGTATCGGCAAAGTCGCCGCTGCGGTTTCTAGTACGCTACTTATCGAAAAGTATGCGCCGGATTGTATTATCAACACCGGTAGTGCCGGTGGTTTCGACCCAGCCCTCAATGTCGGAGACGTTGTTGTCGGCAGCGAAGTTCGTCATCACGACGCCGATTTAACAGTATTTGGCTATGAAATTGGCCAGCTTCCTAAAATGCCAGCAGCGTTTAAACCACACCCAGCATTAGCGCAAGCAGCTAATGACGCGATGAAAGCATCACAACAGAATGTACAAATTGTTGAAGGGCTTATTGCTACTGGCGATACTTTTATGGCTGATCCAACGCGTGTTGAACAAGTACGCGCTAACTTTCCAAGCATGCAAGCGTGTGAAATGGAAGCTGCAGCCATCGCGCAAACTTGCCATCTGTTTAATGTGCCCTTTGTTGTGATTCGTTCATTGTCAGACATCGCAGGTAAGCAAAGCGAACTAAGCTTTGACGAATACTTAGTAACAGCAGCGCAGAACTCTGCTGATATGGTCGTTGCTATGTTGCCGCTATGTAACAAGTCAGATTTAAATTAACCTGACTAGATACGGATATGGATTTTCTATCGCAACTATCTGCTAGTAATGTTGAATTGTCAGATTTAACATTACGCCTTCTAGTCGTGTTAATCGTTGTTCTCATTGAACGACGATTTGCGATAGATGCTTCCTATCATCCCGGCACGTTATGGCGCTTCATCGCGTTAAAGCTTGCTAAAAAAACCGCCAAAAACTCACCAAAACAACAACGCCTCTCTGGCGCTATTAGCACTGTTATGTTGTTGTTTATTGGAATCGTTATTGTTTACACCATTTTAGTGTTCGCTATCTACCCTTGGTTCTTCGATGCGATATTTTTACTGCTCGCCATTAATAGTTATTCAATACTGCGTCATTGTAAAAGTATCTACCAAAGCCTTAAGCATAATAAAAAGAACCTTGCTAAAGAGCAGCTGACAAGCCTTTGTGTTCGCGACACACAATCGTTATCTACAATGGGTATTGTTAAGGCAGCTATTGAAGGCGCAATACAACAGTTTTCATTAAATTATTTAATCCCTATCACTCTTTACCTATTAACTGGCTCTATCGGACTAATTATTTACGGTTTGTTAAACGCCCTCGCCCGATATTGGAATCCTAAGCAGAAAGCTTGGCGTCACTTTGGTAAGTTTCCACAATATTTAATGGGCTTAATAAGCTTGCCATTTCACTGTTTACAGGCGCTTTTCATCGCATTTTTATTTGGTTTTAAGCACCTATCAATCAAGCGAAACTCTTGGCATAGATTCGGTACTGGTGCTCTACTGGCAACAACTGCCAATGCAATGAACCGTGAACTAGGCGGCGCCGTGATGTACGATGGTATAAAAATAAGACGGCCCAAATTAGGGACTAGCTATCATCCAGATATTGCCGATTTACCTCATTTGTACCGTTTGTTAAAAAAGTTACGTCAATCGATTCTCATTGTTGTATTTATTACTTTCATTTTCTCAACACTACTCAGCCTTTAATTAATAGGAACACCTATGGAATTCATTTTTGACGGCCCAAAAAACGGCCCACTATTTCTATTCGCCCACGGCGCAGGTGCTGATGCAGAGTCAGAGTTCATGACAACTATCGCCCAAGGACTCGCCGAAAAAGGCGTGCGTGTCGCAAGGTTTAATTTCCCCTACATGCAACAACGTTTGATTGACGGAAAACGTCGGCCTCCGAATAGAGCACCGCAACTCGTCGAATTCTATGGCGAGTTAATTAAAGAATTAAATCAACCTGTTTACATTGGCGGAAAATCCATGGGAGGACGTATTGCCTCTATGGTCGCCGCCCTAGACGATGAGCAACTAAATAAGCTTATTAAAGGCGTTATCTGTTTGGGCTATCCTTTTCACCCTATCGGTAAGCCAGAAAAACTACGAATCGACCATATAAAAGATGTAAAAGCCCCACTTTTCATCGCGCAAGGAACACGAGATAAACTAGGAAGTTACGAAGAAGTTAATAATTATGATTTGGATCAAAAAATTGAATTCCTATGGCTGGAAGATGGCGATCATGATTTCAAACCGCGTGTTAGAAGTGGGTTAACTCAAAAACAGCTTATTAAAAAAGTTATGCGTTTGTTGTTATTAAGAATAAAAAGATGAGACACGTAGTAAATTTACGTTAATTCAATAGTTAATTTTTATCGATTTATCATTTCTTACAATCACATTCTATTTGTTGACAGTAAAACCATTTTCTTCTCGCGTTCCCAATACCTAAAATACATATAAAAAACAATAACTAAACCAAAACAAACCTTTAAATAAAACTATTTCTTATTTTAAAAAGCAATACCAAATAACTAGTTAATCTAATTTAACATCTTTTAGTAACATAAATATAATCACTCATCTTGCGTTACAAACTATTTACAAACTATCAAAAAGTGTTATTTTATACGGCGTTCGCTAAATTGTATCCAATTAAGAGATTCAATTAGAAACAATAATAAACAAAGAGAGAGAGATAGCTAATGAATAATATGACTAGCTTCAAACGCACCGTTGCAGCGGTAGCTGTTACAGCAGCGTTAAGCATTTCATCTACAGCTTTTGCTGGTAATAATGACGGTGTTTTAAAAGGAAACATTGTTGATGTTTCACAAACTCCTATCGCTGGCGCGATTGTTACGGCTAAAGATCCAAAAACTGGTTTTTCACGTTCAACGACTGTAAAAGCAGACGGTAGTTACCGTTTTTCTGCATTACCAGTTGGCAACTATTTAGTGACTATTAGTAAAGACGGTTACAATAATGTTGTTCAAGAAAACATTCGTATCAAACTAGGTGGACAAACTCAATTCAATACTCCAATGGCTACAGTTGGTTCAAATGTAGAAACTATTGAGATATCTGGCAGTGCGATGGCTACTATTGACACATCGTCTTCAGAGTCAGCACTGAATATTGGTGCTGTTGAGTTATCTAGACTTCCCGTTGCTCGTGATATTACATCTGTTGCATTACTAGCACCTGGTACAACTCAAGGTGATTCAGCCTTTGGTAACTTGGCATCATTCGGTGGTTCTTCGGTTGCTGAGAATGCTTACTTTGTAAATGGTCTAAATGTATCAAACTTCCGTAACGGTCTAGGTGGTTCTACTATTCCTTTCGAATTCTACAAAGAATTCCAAGTTAAAACTGGTGGTTATTCAGCTGAGTTTGGCCGTTCAACTGGTGGTGTAATCAATGCTGTAACTAAGAGTGGTTCGAACGACTTTGAATATGGCGTTAATATTAATTACCGTCCTGATTCACTTCTTCAAGAACGTGGTACAGAACTTCGTACTGATGGTACAGTTAAATACTACGGTGATACTGCGACTTACGATAATGTAGATTTAAATCTATATGTTTCAGGTGCGTTAATTGAAGATAAGTTATTTTACTATGTTCTATATAACCCACGCAATATCGATTCGTCTTCAACAAATGGTCCTGCTACTCGTTATTTTGAAAGCGAAACTAAAGATGCATTCTGGGGTACTAAAATTGATTGGCATATCACAGATAATCACCTACTAGAACTTACTGCATTTTCTGATAAGCGTGAAATCAAACGCCAACAAGCTGATTACGATTATGCAACTAAAAAGCATGCAGAATTAGATCCACCTTCATATTCAGACCGTGGCGGTAAGAATATCTCTGTAAAATACACTGGCTATATTACAGATGATTTCACAATCTCTGCTCTTTGGGGTAAAAACGAGGCTGATTTAACGGACCGTAGTGAGTTCGATGCGACTTGTCCACGAATTTGGGATCGTCGTGGTGACAAAAATGATTGGCGTCCACTTGGTTGTGCTGTTAACTCAACAGTATCTATTGGTGATGACACTCGTGAAGCTCTACGTATCGATGGTGAATGGTCACTTGGCGATCACGTATTACGTTTTGGTTATGATAACGAAACAAATACTTCGAACGATCTAACTATGCGTTCTGGTGGTGATTACTATCAGCTATTAGATAGTAAAGTTGGAGATTATTTATCGGCTATCGACTATACCTTTACAGAAGAGTTTGAATACGCATACCAAAGTTACTACACAAGTGGTGGTGAGTTTGATACGTTATCAACGGCATTTTATATTGAAGATACGTGGACAATTACAGACGACATTACAGCAGTCATCGGTGTTCGTTCTGAATCATTTAATAACAAAAACAGTGCTGGTGAGTCATTCGTTAAGATTGACAATCAAATTGCTCCTCGTTTAGGTATTTCATGGGATATCAACGGTGACGGTGAATCAAAAGTTTTCGCTAACTTTGGTCGCTACCACTTACCAGTTGCAGCTAACACAAACATTCGTATGGCTGGTGCAGAAGAGTTTTACCGTGCTTATTACAAGCTTGAAGGCGTTATGGATGACCAATTCCAACGTCCGATCTTAGGTGAGCAATTAGGTCGTAATACATATTCAGATGGCACGGTTCCAGATGTACGTGAAGTACTTGATACTAGCATCAAGCCAATGTATCAAGATGAATTGATCATTGGTTACCAATCAATGATTAATGACTCTTGGTCTTACGGTGTTAAGTTCACTCATCGTGACCTAAAAAGTATCATTGATGATGTTACATTTGCTAAAGCTGTTCGCGCAAATGGATGGGATGAAGGCCATATCGGTAACTATGTGCTGACTAATCCTGGTACAGACATTACTACATACTATGATACAGACGGTGATGGTTCATTAGAGCAAGTTAAGATTGCTGCAGAACTAATGGGTTACCCAGAACCTTCGCGTAAATATAACGCTCTTGACTTCAACATCCGTCGTGATTGGGATGATGTATGGTCAATAGACGCAACGTACACTTGGGCTCAATCTTACGGTAATGCTGAAGGTTATGTTAAGTCTGATAACGGTCAAGATGATGCTGGTCTAACTACTGACTGGGATTTCCCTTACCTAATGGATGGTGCATATGGCTTCCTACCAAACGATCGTCGCCATACGTTTAAAGTTTACGGTACCTACGCTATTACTGAAAACTTGAAAGCAGGCTTTAACTTATTAGTTCAATCTGGTCGTCCAATTAGTGCATTCGGTGATTCATTACCTGAAGACTACGATGTAAACGATAAATATAGCTACGGTTCTACGTACTATGTTAAAGATGCTGATGGTGAAGTAACTAAAGTTAATCGTGGTGCTATGGGTCGTACTCCATGGACAACCGACCTTAGCTTAAATATCAAATACAATGTTGAAATCGCTGGCGCAGATGTAGAGCTAGGTGCAACTGTTTACAATGTATTCGGTGCTCAAGGTGTATTAGCTGTTGATGAATACACTCGTGACGGTGCAGAAGCTAACAAAGAGTTCTTACGTCCGACTGTTTACCAGTCGCCACGTTATGCACAGCTAAGTGCTTCGTTCCGCTTTTAATTTTTAGGGCTTAATGAAGAATAAAAGCGTACACAGGTAAGTGTACGCTTTTTTTTTAGTTACATATAAAGTTACAATTGTTAAATAGATTCTTCGTATTAAACCCATTATATTTAACAATACTAAAACATTTATATTTAAAATATTTTCAACAAGGATATATTTATGAAAATTTTGAACACAGCCATTGTTTCTTTGGCAATTTTATTTTCGTTTTCCGTAAGTGCCGCTGACGTAAAAGTTGACTGGGTAAAACCAGAGCAATATAAAGACATCGATGCTGGTGGAGAGGGTAAAAGCAATTTCAAGAAAAAGTTATTTAAAAACTTAGAAAGCGTTTTTGCCAAAGGCGCCAAAGATCTACCGAACGATTATCAACTAGAAGTCTCTATGCTGGACGTTGACCTTGCAGGTCACGTTGATCATTCAGCTGGTGTGATGGCAAGACGTATAATCACTGATAGTGATTTCCCACGTATTATTTTTTACATGATACTACGTGATGATAAAGGAAATATTGTTTTTCAAGGCAAGCAAAATCTGCGCGAAAAGAAAATGAAACATAACAGTTTCCGTATGAAAGGAAGCCAAAGCGAATTCTTTATGGAGAAAGATCTTATTGAAAAGTGGTTCGAGGTTGCATTAGTTCCAGCGGTTGCAAAAGCCTAAGAAACCAATTTGGTCATCTTCTAGCTAATATACGATTAAAATAATTAGCTAGAATGACCATTCTTATAACTATAAACTAGGAATTCTCACCCAACCTTCCATCAAAATACGAGCGCTACGGCTCATAATCGCTTTATCAACCTGCCACACCCCATCGACATGACTAGCTCTCGCGCCAACGCTCAAGGTGCCAGACGGATGGCCGAAACAAACAGATTCACGTTCACCGCCACCAGCAGCTAGATTCACTAGTGTGCCGGGAATCGCAGCAGATGTACCAATAGCCACAGCAGCAGTGCCCATCATTGCGTGATGGAGTTTACCCATTGAGAGTGCACGTACGTTTAAATCGATAGCACCTTGCGCAATAGCCTTCCCACTTGATGATACGTAATCCATTGATTCACCAACAAAAGCCACTTTAGGTGTATGCTGACGCGCGGCGGCTTCTGAGATATCACTGATGAGGCCCATTTTTACAGCACCATAGGCACGGATTGTTTCAAACTTCGTTAAGGCTGTCTCATCGCTATTAATGGCTTCTTGTAGCTCACAACCTGTATAGCCGATTTCATTAGCATTCAAGAAGATGGTTGGGATTCCTGCGTTAATCATTGTAGCCTTGAACGTACCGATTCCCGGAACGTCTAAATCATCAACTAAATTTCCCGTTGGGAACATGGCACCGTCACCATCACTAGGATCAACAAACTCGACTGGTACTTCCGCCGCTGGGAAAGTCACGCCATCGAGCTCAAAATCACCGGTTTCTTGCACTTCACCGTTAGTAATAGGTACACGCGCTATAATGGTTTTCTTGATATTTGCCTGCCAAATACGTATAACGCAAACGCCATTGTCAGGAACACGATCAGCGTCAACTAGACCTGAATAAATAGCGAATGAACCAACAGCTGCCGTTAAGTTTCCGCAGTTACCGCTCCAGTCGACAAAAGCACGATCGATAGCCACTTGCCCGAATAGGTAATCAACATCGTGCTCTGGCACTGACGCTTTGGACAGAATGACTGTCTTGCTAGTACTAGATGTCGCCCCGCCCATACCATCAGTTTGCTTGCCATAAGGATCTGGACTACCAATTACCCGCAGCAACATAGCATCACGAGCTTCACCTGCAACTTGAGCCGCTTGAGGTAGGTCAGTTAAGTTGAAAAAGACCCCTTTCGAGGTACCGCCACGCATATAAGTAGCGGGTATTTTAATTTGTGGTTTAAAAGTCATAATTGAACCTTGTTTTAATTTCAGCAGCTAACGTTTAAGCCTTGATCTAAAATTATGAATTTTTCAAAGCTTTTTATGTGCAAATTGAAAGCACCTCTTGAATAAGGATGCGCATATGCACACCAGTCAATTTTCTTTGCTTCGCACACAAATTAGTCTGGAACTAATTTGAACAGCCGTAGGCTGGCCTGCAAGGTGAAATACACGGATGTATTTCATAAAGAAAAGTAACCAAAAGAAAGGCGACCCGCCGATTAATTGCTTATCTTTGTCCAAGAGCCTGTCTTAACGAAACCGATTTTTATCCGCGTCCTGCGGAAAAATCTAAAAAATCATCCCTGATTTTTTCTTCTAACAGACTCTTCGCTAAAGGCAACTAATGGCGGGAGCGATCTTCGCCTTATCCTTCAGCGATCGCTAAACTATACTGAGCCTTCCAAAAAATCCTGCGCAAAACGCTGCAATACACCACCAGCGCCATACACAGAAACTTCTTCCGCCGTATCTAAACGACACTTAGCATCGATAGTCACTTGCTCGCCATTTTTACGTGTCATTAACACTTGCAAGGCATTACCCGGTGCAGGACTGCCGATAACATCAAAGGTTTCAGTGCCGTCGATGCTATACGTTTCACGCGTGTCACCGTTAGTAAACTCAAGTGGAAGCACACCCATACCAACTAAGTTAGTACGGTGAATACGCTCAAAGCCTTCGGCTAAAATCACTTCAACACCCGCTAAGCGAACGCCTTTAGCCGCCCAATCACGTGATGAGCCTTGGCCGTAATCAGCGCCAGCGACAATGATCAGTGGTTGTGCGCGATCCATATAGGTTTCAATCGCTTCCCACATACGTGATTCAACACCTTCAGGCTCAATACGCGCTAGTGAACCTTGCTTGATTTCGCCATTGTCATCACGGCACATTTCATTAAGCAATTTAGGATTTGCAAAGGTCGCACGTTGTGCGGTTAAGTGATCACCGCGATGCGTTGCATATGAGTTAAAATCAACCTCTGGTACGCCCATTTTATCTAGGTAAGCACCCGCGGCGCTCGCCAATTGGATAGCGTTTGATGGTGATAAATGATCGGTTGTAATGTTATCACCGAGTACCGCTAACGGACGCATTCCTTTCATGGTACGCTCGCCCGCTAATGCGCCTTCCCAATAAGGAGGACGGCGAATATAGGTGCTCATTTCACGCCAATCATATAGCGGTTTAATTTGCTCGCCCATTTCTACTTTAACGTTAAACATTGGCTCATAAATAGATTTAAACTGTTCCGGTTTAACACTCGCAGTCACAATTGCATCTATTTCTTCATCCGTTGGCCAAATATCTTTAAGCGTAATTGAATTACCATCGCTATCGACGCCTAAAGCATCTTGTTCAATATCAAAACGCATGGTACCAGCGATTGCATAGGCAACAACAAGCGGCGGTGACGCTAAAAATGCTTGTTTCGCATGTGGATGGATACGACCATCAAAGTTACGATTACCTGATAATACGGCAGTTGAATACAGGTCACGATCGATAATTTCTTGCTGGATCTTAGGATCAAGCGCGCCGCTCATGCCATTACAGGTTGTACAAGCAAAACCAACAATGCCAAAGCCAAGCTGTTCAAGTTCTGGTAGTAGCCCTGAATCTTTTAGGTAAAGCTCTGCGACTTTTGAACCCGGAGCGAATGACGACTTAACCCAAGGTTTACGGATAAGGCCTAACTCGTTTGCTTTGCGAGCTACTAGCCCTGCTGCAACCACGTTACGTGGATTAGACGTATTAGTACAACTGGTTATCGCCGCGATGATAACAGCACCATCAGGCATTTCACCTTCGTTCTCCGTCCATTCTTTAGCGATGCCACGAGTGGCAAGATCGCTGGTTGGTAAGCGGCGATGTGGATTTGATGGACCAGCCATATTGCGACAAACAGACGAAAGGTCGAAAGTCAGTACACGTTCGTATTTTGCTTCTGTCAGGCTATCTGCCCACAAACCTGTTTCTTTCGCGTATTGTTCAACTAAGGCAACTTGCTCTGGCTCACGGCCTGTTAGTTTTAAATAGTCGATTGTCTGCTCATCGATATAGAACATCCCTGCACTAGCGCCAAATTCTGGTGTCATGTTAGAGATTGTAGCGCGATCGCCAATTGTTAGACTCGCTGCACCTTCACCGTAGAACTCAAGGTATGATGAAACGACTTTTTGTTCACGTAAAAACTCAGTGATCGCTAACACGATATCAGTTGCCGTTATTCCTGGCTGGCGATTTCCAACAAGACGAACGCCAATAATGTCTGGTAGGCGCATCATTGATGGACGCCCCAACATAACAGTTTCAGCTTCCAGACCACCAACACCCAATGCGATGACACCTAAAGCGTCTACGTGCGGGGTATGTGAATCGGTGCCAACACAGGTATCAGGGAAAGCAATGCCGTCACGGGCTTGAATCACTGGCGACATTTTCTCAAGGTTAATTTGATGCATAATACCGTTGCCAGCTGGAATAACATCAATATTGTCAAAAGCGTCCTGACACCAGTTGATAAAATGGAATCTATCTTCGTTACGGCGATCTTCAATAGCGCGGTTTTTATCAAACGCATCGCTTTCAAAGCCGCCATGCTCTACCGCCAAACTATGATCGATAATGAGTTGTGTCGGTACAATAGGATTAACTTTGGCAGGATCGCCGCCTTGTTCGCTGATAGCATCACGTAATCCGGCTAAATCAACTAGCGCCGTTTGACCTAAGATGTCATGACAAACCACACGTGCTGGATACCATGGGAAATCAAGATCTTGTCTGCGATGTATAATTTGTTCCAGTGACGCCGTTAAATCGTCAGGATTACAACGACGAACAAGCTGCTCGGCTAAGATGCGCGATGTGTATGGAAGTGTGGCATAAGCACCTGCTTGAATATCTTCGATAGCAGCGCGCGTGTCATAGTAATCTAACGATGTGCCAGATAATTTTTTACGGTATTGAGTATTGTTCATAAGTGTTTCCATGCATTTGCTTTGCGTTATTCCGAGGTTGTTTTCGATTAGCTCATAGCAAAAACGCTGTGAATATATCCCTCTTTTTCATCTTCGGCAACTGCTCCTGCGTTGCTCTACTGTAGCTATCCCTAGCTAAACTGAAAAAGACATTTTGCAATAAGCCAATCGCCACTACTCTTGATGACGCAAATACCCTCAACACTTATTCACGGTGTTGAGGGTGGGGGGTTGTTTTATCGCTCGCTAATCGGCTGAACTTTACGTGGTTCGCTGCCAGTGTAATCTGCGCTTGGGCGAATGATGCGGTTGTTTGAGCGTTGCTCAATCACATGCGCAGCCCAGCCAGTTAGGCGTGAACAAACGAAAATCGGCGTGAATAGTTTTGTTGGAATACCCATGTAGTTGTACGTCGATGCATGGAAGAAATCGGCATTACAGAATAATTTCTTGGTGTCCCACATGAACTCTTCACAAGCAACAGAGATATCGTATAACGATGTATCGCCATTCTCTTGTGCTAGTTTTTCAGACCATTCTTTGATGATAACGTTACGTGGATCAGACGTGCGGTAAATCGCGTGTCCAAAGCCCATGATTTTTTCTTTACGCTCTAACATGCCAGCCATTTGCTCTTTGGCATCTTCAGGAGATGTAAAGCGCTCAATCATATCCATTGCCGCTTCGTTAGCACCACCGTGTAGTGGGCCACGTAATGTACCGATAGCGCCAGTAACACAAGAGAACATATCAGATAATGTTGATGCACAAACACGCGCGGTAAAGGTTGATGCGTTAAATTCATGCTCTGCGTATAAGATTAACGACACGTCCATTACACGGCGATGTTGCTCACTTGGCGTTGTACCATTTAATAAACGTAAGAAGTGACCACCTAGTGAATCTTCATCTGTCACACAACTAATGTCTTCGCCGTCGTGGCTGAATTTGTACCAGTAACACATGATGGCAGGGAAGGCTGCAAGAAGGCGGTTCGCCGCACGATGTTGCTCGCTAAAGTCGTTTTCTGGCTCTAAGTTACCTAAGAATGAACAACCGGTGCGCATAACATCCATTGGATGCGCATCTTGTGGGATGCGTTGAAGCACTTCTTTTAGCGCTTGTGGTAAATCACGCATTTCAAACAGTTCAGCTTTATAAGCTGCTAATTGCGCTGCATTTGGCAACTCGCCATTAAACAGTAAGTAAGCAACTTCTTCAAAGGTTGCATTATCAGCAAGATCACTGACATCGTAACCACAGTAAGTTAACCCACTACCGCTTTTACCAACAGTACATAACGCTGTTTCACCAGCACTTTGACCACGTAATCCTGCACCACTTAATTTCTTATCACTCATTGCCGTTCTCCTGACTTTCTTCCTAATTATTTAATATTGTTTTAATTCTCAAAATTGTTATTTGTTTTTGCCTTCAGCGAACAAGGAATCGAGTTTTTGCTCGTAATCGTGGTAACCAAGGTAATCATATAGATCCATACGTGTTTGCATCGTATCAACAACCGCTTTTTGATCCCCTTGCTCTAAAATGCTGGTGTACACCAACTCCGCCGCTTTGTTCATGGCGCGGAACGCTGATAATGGGTAAAGCACCATCGCAGCGCCCCACTCGCCTAGTTGCTCTTTATTCCACAGTTCTGTTTGACCAAACTCAGTAATATTCGCCAAAATTGGCACATCTAACGCTTCGCTAAACGCGCGGTAATGCTCTTCTGTTTTCACCGCCTCGGCGAAAATACCATCGGCACCAGCAGCAACATAAGCTTTAGCACGTTCAATAGCTGCTTCTAACCCTTCTTGAGCAAATGAATCAGTACGCGCCATAATGAAGAAATCAGGATCAATGCGAGCATCAACAGCCGCTTTAATACGATCAACCATTTCTTCAGTCGACACGATTTCTTTGTTTGGACGATGACCACAACGCTTTTGTGCTACTTGGTCTTCCATATGAACGGCTGCTGCGCCTGCTTTTTCCATATCACGAACGGTTTTAGCAATGTTAAATGCACCGCCCCAACCCGTATCGATATCTACTAGCAATGGTAAATCACATGCCGAGGTAATACGTTGAACATCGACAATCACATCATTCAATGACGTCATCCCCAAATCAGGTAAACCATAAGAAGCGTTCGCAACACCGCCGCCTGATAAGTAAATGGCTTGATGACCAATTTGTTTTGCCATCATCGCCGAATACGCGTTAATAGTACCAACGATTTGTAATGGGCTATTTGCTGCTAATGCTTCTCTAAATTTCTTGCCTGCGCTCATCATATTTTCCTCTGCTTGTGGCTCATTTAATTTTGTTCAGTAACATCAAGTGTCACCATTAGTTATTACAATTTAGTTTCAATATTTTTCATTGAATAAGTGATGTGGCGGCGCATTAACATTTCAGCCAATTCTGCATCGCGATTAGCAATGGCGCGCACGACATGCTTGTGTTCATCAAACGCTGTCGTTACACGAGGGCCAGCCATACCAAGTTGTACGCGATACATCCGTACCAGATGGTAAATGCCATCGATTAAAGTGCTAATTAGATGCTGATTTTTACTGCCAAGAATAATACGATAATGAAAATCCACATCCCCTGCTTCTTGATAATAAGACTCACCGCTTTCAACTTTTTTAGAATGGGAATCAAGTAATTGCTGTAAATCCGCAATTTCATCAGCTGACATATTCTTAGCCGCCAAACGTGCCCCCATGCCTTCAAGGGCTTCGCGTACTTGATACAACTCAATCAGTCCTTGCGGCGATAATGACACCACCCGCGCACCAACATTAGCTTTACGCTCAACTAAATTGGAAGCTTCAAGACGATTAATCGCTTCACGAATAACAGCACGGCTAACTTCGTACTTTGTCGACAATTGTGTTTCGCTAAGTTTAGAACCCGCCACAATATCCCCTTCAACGATGTCCTTTCGCAATTGAAAGAACGTTGTATCGGCGGCGGTTACTGGCTGTTCGGTAAAAAATGTCATGTTTAGCAAAAATGTCCATCACTTAAAGTGTCGACAATCTTGCTACTTTTTTTACATTTGGTCAACAAAAAAGCCTAGATTGTCGACAAAAGGATAATAGAGAGTGGAAAGTTAGTGTTACGGATGAGGGAGTATTTAGAACAAACACTCCCTAAGGTGAAAGTGGACTAAAAAATCAGAGAGCCTTTAATCTCATTATTTAGCTTTAGTAAACTCACAATAGGAGACGGCTCAAAAATATGTGCCTTAATTTGAGGTGGTGTTTTAACTTGGAATTTACTCCCTTCATATCGCTCTGGCCTCCATCTACATGTACACAGCACAATCCCCGTGAACTGCAAGCCAAAATCGAAAACATCATCAACCGCAATAAAATTTTCAGCACGATACTGACCAACATGTTGCGCAGTCAGTTTAGAATCATCGACTAAAGCAGCCATGATGGCGATAGATAGAGCCGTAATAACAACAGCCAACAATGAAGCAATTAATTTGTACATAATAAACTTCCACCTAATTGATGTTACCTAGGCTAACTCAAGTCCTCGAAAAACGCTTGAGCAGTTTTGATTAGGGTAGAACGACGAAAATCATTGTGTATATCAACAAAGACATCTTTTGTAGTCATAATATCAATTCCCATCACTACATATAATGGTTTCTCTGCATGAAAACATATTACAGTTTTCACACTCTTTTAGATTTTCAATAATCTAGATAACAATTAGAACAAAGGGACTTCTAAGTTTTTAATATTCAACTGCCAACTTGCTCCATTTACATCATTTAAGCTATCCACCATCAAGTATGACGCCGACTGAGGCTGAATAACCCAAGCTCTCTGATTTCCAGCTTCTACTTCTACTATATTATTATCTTTGGTACTCACGAGTTCATAACTCAAGTTTTCCCATTTAACATCTGATGTATTTTCAATTTTGAATATTAATCGATTCCCTTGTACATCAGGAATTTTAAGCATGTTTACTTGAGTCGTTTTAAAATCGTCTTGATAATTGCTAAATTCTGGCTCAAACCATCCCTTAAGGTAACCAACAAAAAGCACAAAAGGTAAAAAAGTGACCACCGTAGAAAATTGTATTTTTTTATACCACTTATGGTTTAAATCGCGTCGACAATAAGCACAAACCGTTGCTTTTTTAGGAACTTCACTTTGACAATGAGTACATAACTGTAAGTCCGACATTTTCATATAATTACGCCTATCATCTTAAATCCTAAATATTGATTTTTCTCTTAAATTTCCGATCACTAACTCCGAATGAACATTGTCGCCAAGAACGGGGATTTCCACACTAATATTAGCTTCGCTATTGGCGTCAACTTTCCAACTCGGTTCAACGCTATACTTCGAATAAATAACCTTACTGCCATCACGCACGATAATGGCAAAATGAAGGTAGTTCCAATCTAATTCGCTGGAATTCCTAATGCTATACACTTGCGTTTTTATTTGGCCAAAACTAGCCTTAGATTCTTGAATTAGCTGTGAACTAAACTGCGACTTATATTTTCGAAAATCTGTAGGAAACATACCTGCTATATTCAGCATAGCGATCACTGTTACAGTTAAAAAAAACCACGCTATTGATTCTAATATCATTTTTTTCATTTCTGAATCCACCTATCTCTTTTTAGACGTTAAATTCTTGATAGAAAGTTTCCAATCAGTAACCTGTGGTTTATTTTTGAGCCTGAGTGTTACATACCCTGTAGAATTCGCTGCTACTAGCCAACTATAATATTCACCAGAACTAACAAATGAAACTTTGCCATCTTTCATACCGATAAGCTGATAACTCATATCTCGCCACATATACTCTGTGTCATTATCAACTTTAAAGACCACAATATAATCATTATTTGTCAGCGTTCTATCATTGACAAAAGAGGTTGTGAACTTGGATGTATACTCTTCAAAGTTTTCTTCAAAATTACCGAGTACATTTAACATGTAAAGAGCAATCATTCCTAAAGGAATTAGATATATCCACTCCCCAGATAATCGCCACCAAGATTTTTGCAATCTACAGCAATGCGAACACCTCCAAGAGCTTTCTATAATTTCACTGCAACAATATTTACAATTTTTTTGGGGGTTTAGCGATGGCATAACTAGATTCAATCTAATCAATAAATGCTAATGAACAAATATTCATGAGGGTTATAGGAGGGAGTCTTTTTTAGATGCATATCATGAATTCCTTTTATGATAATTAATATTGATTAGTGAGATTAAATGATAGACGTCAGATTTACAAATAAAAATTATTTTCTATATGCTCAACTAACATTTACCGTGAATCACAAATCGACTTCAAACTCTCAGCAAATAACGTCGATAAACTTCACTTTTTTTTGCTGTTACTTATTCGGCTCTCACTCTACTTCTTGAATAAAAATGTAATTTACGCAAAATTAAAAAAAAATGTAACCATTTACGGCTCAAAGACGTCTAGCTATATAGTAATGAGAAAGGAATAAATAAGTGACATTGGATACGGAAATTATCAAAAGGATGCTAAATGGTGAAGATCAGGCATTCGCACTTTTTGACATGGATAAAGCGAATAGCTTTCAATCAAACTATTTCTTGGATTAGAACGAATCATAAACCATTACTAGATACAGAAGAATTAACACCAGAACAAACGTTGGAAAGTGAAAAAGAGTTGGCCGAGAAAATTGCTGTACACAATGATCTAACTAAATTATTAGGTGTACTCTCACCACATGCACGTTCAGTTTTATGGCTTTACGCTATTGAAGGTTATAGCCATCAAGAAATAGCAAAAATGCATGGAAAGTCAGTTAGCTATTCAAAAGTCATTGTCTCTCGGGCACTCAATCTTATCAAAGCTAAAACAGAGAGCGTTAGTAATGCGTAATACTGAAAAAAATACAATAAGTAACCTAAAACAAAACGCCGATGAATTACCTTTATTAACGCCAGATGAAGCGTGTTGGCAGGCTATACAGCAAAATATTAGAAACGAGAATTCACCAATTAAGGCCTCTAAACAATACCTTGCATTCGCAGCATCAATTATAGTTGCAACGGTTATGACTTTTGCGTTTAATCTTTCAGATTCAGAAGATTCGCCTGTTTTAGTGGCAATATCGCATCAAACAGAACAAGTGATAAGCCAAGATATATACTGGCGCGTGAGGGAAATTGATCAGCAATTATCACAAACCTTGAACGTGAACTATCGAAAAAAACTATGGCTAGAAAGATCAACACTGCTTAAGCAGAATACTAAGCAAAAAAACACTAATTTGACGATTATTTAAGCGAGGATTAATAATGAACATTCATTTAATGAAGTCTACATTGGTAATAATAGGAATTGTATTTTCGGCATCTTCATTCGCGAACTTACAAACGACAAGCTGTGGAAAAGTTAAAACGAGCTTATTTACCTACACTCCTAAAAAGGCGCCTCTGGTGATAATTTCTCATAACGGTCACGGTATTAAAAATATCTAAATTACTCTCGCAAGATTTCGCAATGTATAAAGGGAAAACTATACCTGCTATTAACACTTTCTATTTATCCCCCGGCTATCACGAATTTTCAGCTATTGCAGTGGAAACAGAGGCAACAATAACAGAACGTAACGGGGTGCGATTTGCGGAAAATATGTCAACAATCAATAAACTTAGTGGCTCATCACTAAGTGATATAAAAGCATATCGTCCAATCGGCGGTAAATATTACATCATTAACTTTGCGTTAAATGTAGAGTCCAACAAAATTTATCGGTTAATTGCACAAAAAAGTAGCTCATCAAAACTATTTGATTCAGTTGCAATAGCCTCTATCAAAAACAGTACCTGCGACAATAAACAACCTATCCCAGCAAAGTCTCAACAACAGCTAGTTAACTTCGAAAGCAATTTACCAACGGCATTACAATTACGAATTGATGCATTAACAAAAGATATAACTGACCATTACAGCAAGAGTGGCCGTGCAGCTAACTCCATTAACCTATTGTTACCAAAACGAAAAGAGAGTCACTTTGGATTGATTCTCGATTTAAATAGTAACATTAACGAGGGGCTACTAATTCAAGCAATTACTCCTCGCACTTTTGCAGAAAAAATAGGATTAAAAACCAATGATAGAATTATTTCATTCAACGGAACTTCAATTATCAATAATAAAGATAGTCATACTGCTGTAGCACAACTTCAACAGCTGTTGAAGGACATACAAAGCGAAAGTGAAGTCAATATTGAAGTTGTTCGCGACAATAAAAAAAAGACACTCTCAACCACCTATCTTAAAACTATATTACCTGAAGTTCGCGCGACTATTGGTTAATAAACAGTCGGTTTTTTTATTTAAAAATCGCCACTTTCGCGGTTTCACCTTCGACACGTGAGCCGCGATACATGCCTTTGGTGTTAAATGTCAGTGCAATATTCCCTTTAGGATCAATCACAATCACACCGCCAGTTCCACCAGCTTTGAACATTGGGCCGAAGATAACTTCTTTACTTGCTTCTTCAACGCTTTTACCTTGATATTGCACACGAGCACAGATGTCTGATGCCACGCTGTAGCGAATGAAGTATTCGCCATGACCAGTTGCCGACACGGCACAGGAATTGTTATCAGCCCAAGTACCAGCGCCAATCACAGGTGAATCACCAATGCGGCCATAGCGTTTAGCTGTCATGCCGCCAGTACTTGTCGCAGCCGCAATATTACCTGCTTTATCGACGGCAACAGCGCCAACAGTGCCCATTTTATATTGACTGTCTAGCTGGCGATAATTTGCTTGATAATCTTTGTTGCGATCCGACTTATCTTTAATTGCTTTGAGTTTTTTCTTGGCTCTAAGCAGCGACTTATAACGGTTATCGGTGTCAAAATGACTGTTATTAATCAGCGGCATCCCTTGCTCAAGGGCAAACTCCTCTGCCCCTTCGCCAGACAGCATGACATGCACTGAATCAGTCATCACTAGACGCGCGAGATTGATTGGATTTTTGATGTGTTTAACACCAGAAACAGCGCCCGCTTGCTTATCGCGCCCGTCCATAATTGAAGCGTCGAGCTCATGAGCGCCGTCATAAGTATAAACAGCGCCCTTACCTGCGTTAAACAGCGGCGAGTTTTCAAGAATATTTACCGCGCGATTAATGGCATCTAAGCTTGAGCCACCAGCGGCTAAAATTTCATAACCAGCATTAGTCGCTTCACTGAGTTTGGCTTTATACTGAGCTTCTTTTTCTGGCGTCATTTTTGACTTAGCGATAGCGCCAGCGCCGCCGTGGATAGCAATAGCGAATTTATGTTCACTCGCTTGAAGTGGTATAACAAAACCGGCAATCGCAAACACTGCCACCATTGATTGACTAAACTTAGCGAACATAAACAGCCTCTTATTTTATTATTATTCTTTGATCCACTTATCAGCGGTTAAAACGAACTTAGATAGCACGTTAACATTTTGATCTAACTGCATTTGTAATCGTTTAGAGAATCGTGGCAATAAGTAATCTGGATGGTCGAACTTAGTGTGCCAGATAGAGCCCCAATATTTCTCTTCTTTGCGATCGCAGGCGCCAATTGTTTCTTTATCGAAACACGTCCAAAACTCTTTGTCAGCAATCTGAGAATAACCGTCGTTACCGCTCTTGCCATTAATTTCAAAGTTCGTTGCTTCTAAATAAGCGGTCTTAATACCGTTACATGCAAATGGCGCATGATCAGACCAACTACCCGTTTCACCTTCTGGATAACCAGAAAATGGTTGATGCAATAAGTGAGCGTCTTTACCATAAAGATCTTTTGATACACTGCGCAGTGCTTCACGGATTTGTGATGAGCTTTCAAACTTAGGTGATTTTACATAATTACAGTTATAAGGTTTAGTCAGCGGGCTGTGTACATAAAGCTTATCACCGCCAATAATTGTATCTAAATTGATCATAGTAACGACGTTTTTCAACGGATTGTCACTGCGATTGACGTATGCTTTAGATCCATTTAATCCATTTTCTTCCGCGCCAAACGCAATCAAACGAACACTATATGGTAGTTTCTTGCCTTTTAACTCATGCGCCAAAGCCATCAAAGCAACCATGCCAGAACCATTGTCTAAAATACCTAATGAACCGGCTTTCTCACCTGTCGAATCATAATGAGCGCCAACAACAATAATTTCAGGTGAACTTCCCTTAATATCAACGACTAGATTTTGTGATTCTACCTTGCCATTTTTAGCGCGATATTTGAAAGGCAATGATTTCACCTCATATCCCATCGCAGACATTTCTTTGCTCATCCACTGCGCCATTTCATTTTCTTGTTTAGTGCCTGCAACACGAGCGCCCATTTCCTTAGTAACGGTTAGCAATGACTGAAATTGCTGCCACGCGTAGCTTGACGGAGATTCTGTCGCTGACAATGTTTGGCTCGACGCCAATAAGCCTAATGCTAATACCAAGGCAGATTTTTTCATGGGGAAGGTTCCACTAAATAGATTAATGGCGGTGAATATACCTTTTTTTACCAATGGTGTTAACCAAGTTAGCGATTACTTTGTAACTTACTTTTACAATCCGCTTATTTCGCGTTATTACCTTTGACGCCACATGATTTTCCTTTGCGGGCGAAATCGATAACATTCCCCCGACTATCGACAGAAAAGCTGCAACAATTATCAAATTGCGCCATCAGAGACGCGCGTGCTTTTTTAACACGTGATTTTAAGGTTGAATATTTAATGTCGTGTTGCTCAGCGAAATCCTTTTGAGTTACTCCTTCTAATTCGATTGCCCGTAATAACTGGCGCTGCGCTGAAGGAAGCTGATCAATAAAAGGTTCAAGGCATGGCGTAAAGCTATCAATAAGATCTTTTGATGGTTCAACATACCATTGAACCTCTTCTTCATGGCGCTTTTTAGCATGACAACGGCGATAAAAATCGATAATGGTATTATTAGCAATTTGAAATAACCATGACTTAATACTTGTTTGATCGTGCACAGAGCTAAGGTTTTGGTGCGTTTTGAGCAATACTTCCTGCAAAATGTCTTCAACATCTTCATTGTTGGCGACCTTTGCATGTAGAAAACCTTTCAATGCCGTTTGATATTGTTGCCACAAGTTTTCTAACATCATCATTAAACTCAATACAGTTAAGGTGGATTAAGACTAAACTATTTCCACCTTAACCGAAATAGTTTAGTAGGAAAATTCGCCACGCGTTATCGTTTCAAAAGATTGAATCGCAACCTTGCTGAGCGTCATCAAGTCATTATCAGCTTGGACTGACGCATAACCAATACCTTTAAATTCCATCTTTAAATATTCTGTTGCCAGCTCGATAGGCTTCACAAAACAATCAGGATAATTTTCATTATGACCCGTTGCCAACATTGATGCAGACTTTCCCTTAAACTCACGCCCCAAGTCTTTTTCAATTGTCAGCAAATCGGAGATGCGATCAAAAAAGACTTTTAGCTGCGCTGACATTGAGTACCAATAAAGCGGAGTTGCATAAACGATATGATCAAATGCCACCAACTCTCGCATTAACGGTAAAAAATCGTCTCCCTTATTGTGATGTTCATAGTCATAAAATGACATATCGTAATCTGCTAAATCAAACACCTTAGCATCACTAAATACCGAAAATTCATCAACTAGTTTACGGGTATTACCATCACCACGTGATGTCCCTAATATTACTGCGACTTTCATTATTACTCCTTAAATTAGGCGCTTTTAAGCACATCATCGTTTGTGGTTGAAACTTGTTCATTATTAGCAGCAATTTGCGTAGGGCGGTGATCACTGGCGAACCATAGGTAAAACACTGGCAAAATAAATAAGGTGAAAATGGTGCCAATAATCATGCCTGATACCAAGATAATACCGATACTATTGCGAGCTTCCGCACCGGCACCAGATACAAGCACTAACGGGAAATGCCCCAAAACAGTGGCTAGTGTCGTCATTAAAATAGGACGTAAGCGAGTACTAGCTGACTCAATAACCGCATGGAGTTTATCCTGTCCTTGCTCCTGCAAGTGATTAGCAAACTCAACAATAAGAATGCCATTTTTAGCAATCAATCCAACCAAGGTAACTAAGCCAATCTGTGAGTAGATATTTACCGTTGTTAACGATAAAAATGGTAAGAATAAAGCGCCAGATAGTGCCAATGGCACACAGCCAAATAAAATAACTAATGGATCTCTAAAGCTATTAAACTGAATAGCTAAAATCATAAACACAATGGCAAATGAAATAGCCATCACCGTCATCAAGCTATTACCCTCTTTGCGAATTTCACGTGACTCACCAGCGTAATCAACAAGATATGAACTGGGTAAAATACTCGCCGCCGCTTCTTCTAAGCTCGCTAATGCTTGCTCTTTAGTAACGCCCGGTAAAATACCGCCATAAATCTTAAACGAATTTTGTTGGCCGAAAGAGCCCAACGCTCGCGGAACGGTATTCCATGTCACGGTAACAAAATCACTGACACTGACTAGCTCACCTTGCGGCGTTTTAATGGTTAGTGTTTTTAGTCGCTGTGGATCATTGGCAATCGCATTATCCAACATTGGGATCACGCGATAAGCTTTACCATTAGCATCAAAGCGATTCACAAAATTAGCCGATAAATAGATATTAAGCTGACGACTCACATCTTGCACCGTCATACCTAAATCAGCAATTTTCTGACGGTTAAGTTTGAGAGACATTTGCGGTAAATCGATTTTTAAATCGGTATCAGCGTATAAGAATTTTCCGCTACCAAAGGCGGCGTACACTAACGAATCGGCATATTCTTTCATCTCTTCATAGCTAGCGCTCGATTTCACCACCATTTCAACATCAAACTGTCCTGCCGTTGGTAACGGAGACGGTAAGATTGGTAAATTATTTAAACTTGCGGATCCCGTCAAACGGCCATAAATCTCAGGCATTTTTTCGGCAGTCGTAAAATCGCGCTGATCGCTTTTTACAAACTCCAAACCACCAAAACCACCAGCACTAGTGATAACCTGCCACATTTGTTGGCCGCCTTCGACGGTTAACAAATTCTCTACTACAGGTTTAATGTTGGTTTCATTGTATTTTAGTGATGATTCAGGTGGTGACTGCATCACAACGTTAATGCTACTTTGATCTTCAATCGGCGCTAACTCTTTGGCAGACTGTTGATAAAAAGGAACAATGAGTAAGCCAATGACAAGCGCCACTAACATGGTTTGACCTTGATAACCCATCGAGCGCTTTAAGAGTTTGCTATAACGCACCACAAGCTTGGCAAATAATCCGTTAACTAGTCGAGTTAAGCGACCTTCTTTGCCTTTTGCATCTGCAACATAAGCACTCATGATAGGCGATAAAGTAATCGCGACTACACCTGAGAGCAACACAGCAATAGCTAGTGTAAAGGCGAACTCTTTAAACAATACTCCCGTCAATCCTGATAAAAAACCGATAGGTGCGTAAACCATGGCAAGCGTTAACGTCATTGAAATCACAGGCACTAACAATTGGCGAGAGCTCACCAATGCCGCCTGCATTCTTGGCATACCCTCGCGCATGTGACGCGCTACATTTTCAACAACCACAATCGCATCATCAACCACTAAACCGACCGACAATACAATAGCTAACACAGTGAGAAGATTTAACGTAAAGCCCATTACCCAAATTGCGGCAATAGCCCCTAAAATTGAAATTGGAATAGTCACTAAAGGCACTAATGCTGTTTTGAACGATCCCATCATGAGTAATACAACAATGCCAACTAAAATAACGGTTTCAATCAGTGTAGAAACTATCTCTTGCAGTGCATCACGCATATATAGCGTGCCATCGTAAGCAATGTTAATGTGCAGGCCATTCGGCGCTTTGGCGTTAATGTCATCAAGCACCTTGTACAGACGATCACCAATTTCAATTTCATTGGCTCCCGGCAGTGGGTAAACAGAAATATAAACAGTATCTTTTAAATTAAATCTCGCGGTACTGCTTGCTTGTTCGGCACCAAGTTTTACATCAGCGATATCCTTAACGTAGACGATACCTTCGTCGTCGCGTTTAACGATAAGTTGCTCGAATTCAGTGACTGTTGATAGCTGTGTGTTAGCCACAATATCGATGCGCTGTGTGTCGTTCTGACCATACCCTAACGTTGAAATGCTGTTGTTATTGGCCAGCGCGTTATAAACCTCTTCACTACTCACATTAAGCATATTCATGCGATTAGCGTCTAACCATATACGCATCGCTGGCGTTCTCGCGCCTTCAATACCCACTTTTTGCACGCCGCTAATGTTACTGATAATGGGATTAACTTGACGAGTTAGATAATCGCTCAACTGCGATAAGCTCGCCCCTTTGGCTTCCACGTTTAGGTAAAAAACAGCATTGGGTCTATCGGTACGTGTTACCGATACCGCAGGATCTTCTGCGCCGGGTGGCAACTCAAATTTAATCTGGCTAAGACGCGTGTTTAGCTCAGCCAACGCCGCGGTGGTATCTTCATTAAGCTTTAGCCACGCAGTGACTGTGCTTTGACCTGAAGTCGTTGACGAGTCAACGTACTCAACACCAGGCACTGTTGCTGCGATACGCTCAATTGGATCGGTAACGAACCCCTTCACAACATTGGCAGATGCGCCGGTATACACCGTACTAATGGTTAAGGATGCGCTTTTGATCATCGGAAATTGCAAGACGGAAATGTTCTTAACCGCCCACAACCCCGCTAAACAAATAAACAGTGAAATAACGATAGATAAAATAGGACGTTTTACAAAGGCGTCCATGACATTACCTTTTAACTGATTAATCATCGAATGCCTCCATTTTCACTCAGTTCAACAATTTCATCCATTGGCGTTGGTTCAATAAATACTTTGAGTCCTTCACGCAATTTAAACGCCCCGACAGTGGCAATACGCTCCCCCTGCTCAAGACCAGCATTAACAACAACACCTTGGGTTAAACGATCACCTAATTGCACTTGTCGACGGGTTACTCGGAAACTATCACTTGCTTCTTCGTTAACCACAAACACATACTCTCCAAGCTGGTCACGAGTGATGGCTAAATTTGGTACAATAATCGCCGATTCATTTTGAGCGATAGGCAAGGTCACATTGACTAAAAATTGTGGTTTGATGGCCAACTTATCCAAGCTCAACTCAGCGCGATAGTGAACTTGTCGGCTTTGACCCCGTAACGTCGGCGCGCTTGAAATAATTGTCGCTGTTACACCTTTGGCCTGTTGAGGTAATGACACATTCACTGTGCTGTTTTTATCTAACATTGGGTAAACTTGTGGCACGTTAAAATCAATCCAAATATTGTCATTAACCCCAATGAGTTGAGTGATATCATCATCTTGAGCAAGTGTTTGGCCAATGGCTAGATTATGCAATCCAACGTAAGCATCAAAGGGCGCTTTAATGGTTTTCTTGGAAATGTTTGATTCAATAATACCCACATCAGCCTGAGCAATAGCAAGCTCTGCACTAGCAATGTCTAGTTTCTCTTGGCTAATACGCTTGTCTTTGTAAAGCGATTGAATACGGTTAAGTGTTTGTTGCTTTAAAATGGCTGTCGCTTTAGCCGACTTTAGCTGTGCTTGCTCTTGATTGTCATCGATTCGCACCAATATTTGACCTTGTTTTACGACGTTGCTTGGATCAAGATTCAAATAAACAATTTTTCCTGCTCGCTCATTCTTAAGCATGACTTGATCAACTGCGATACTTTCTCCTAGTACCGTGTGGCTAGGTTGAAAATCACTGACTTTGACATGTGTAGCCTGAATAGTTGCTGCTGGCTCATGCTCATCTTGCGCCGGCTGCGCCGACACAGATTGCTTTAAATAAAATATCCCAGTTAAACTCAACATGATGAATATTAGGGTAAAAACCCAAGAAAAATGCTTCATAGTTACCTACCTTTCATAAAAATTTGCAGGCATGCTAGACCCTCAACTACACTTGAGGTCAATAATAAATTTTAGGAAATTTGATCATGCCAATAAAAGAAGAGTTATCAGTCGGTGAAGTGGCTAAACGCGCTGGTGTTGCAGTATCGACTATCCACTTTTATGAAGCCAAAGAGCTCATTACATCATTTCGTGATAAAAGTAACCATCGACGTTTTAATCGTGATGTTTTGCGAATTATTTCTGTTATTAGAATCGCGCAAGAGTCAGGAATACAACTGCAAGAAATTAAAGCGGCACTTGCCACATTACCGAATAAAAAGCGCATTACGGTCTGTGACTGGAATCGTTTATCAAATGAATGGCGAGATCAATTACAACAAAGAATTGATCAATTAACTGACCTTAAGAATAACATTGATACCTGTATCGGCTGTGGCTGTTTATCAATGGAAAAATGTCGACTTGTAAACCCTAAGGATGTACTTGCGGCGCAAGGACCTGGCCCTCACTTATGTTCAGAGTGATATTCAATTAAGACTTAAAGTTTCATATGATGCAACTCTGTTGAATCCAATCAATGAAATCACTACTAAACTATTAATTATTCGATTATTAGTTAATACTTAGCGTCACTGTTTTTAATTAACGGAAAGTTAAATATGTCATCGCAAGGTCAGTTTTCATTATTTTCACAGCGTCGGTTTCTACCTTATTTTGTCACCCAAGCCTTAGGTGCTTTTAACGATAACCTCTATAAAAACACCCTACTGTTATTTATTGCATTATTTGCTGTTGATGCTCAACAATCAGGCTTATTAACCAATATAGCTGCCGGATTATTTATTCTTCCGTTTTTCTTGTTTTCAGCCATTGGTGGCCAAATTGCCGATAAATATGAAAAGTCCAAATTAATACGCATCATCAAACTCGCCGAAATTGCCATCATGGTCATTGGCGCCTTAGCACTAATGTGGCAGCAAACTAATTTGATGTTAGTGGTACTGTTTTTAATGGGAACCCAATCCGCTTTCTTTGGTCCCGTTAAGTTTTCATTACTGCCGCAACACCTTGATAAAAGTGAGTTGGTGGGTGGTAATGGATTAATTGAAATGGGCACATTCTTAGCTATTCTTGGCGGTACTATTTTGGCGGGTGTTTTGTTTGAGTTTGAGCAAGCGCTAATTATTATTGCCGTCGCCGTTATAGGTTTTGCTTTTATCGGCTACGTCGCAAGTCGTTCAATTCCTAATGCACCAGCGAATAACCCTGAACTTAAAGTTAATTACAATCCATTTACCAGCATCAAGCAAACTATTGGCAACATAAAAAAAGAACGCCCACTATTTTTGTCAATTTTAGCCATTAGCTGGTTTTGGTTTTTAGGCGCTGGTTACCTCACTCAATTCCCGGCTTTTGCCATTAACAATCTTGGTGGAAATACGCAGTTAGTCACGCTTTTATTAGTGGTGTTCTCTTTTGGTGTTGGTTTAGGTTCTATTTTATGTGAGCGCTTATCTGGCCATACAATTGAGCTAGGAATTATCCCTATCGGGTCTATTGGTATGAGCATCTTTGGGATCGACATTTACTTTGCGGCGCAATCAGTCATGGTTATTGAGAATATGACGGCGATGGATTTTATTAGTCATCCGCAAAACTACCGTTTATTAGCCGACTTATTACTACTTGCCGTATTTAGTGGCATCTATGTTGTACCGTTAAATGCACTTATTCAAACCCGTGGTGACGACAAATGCCGTGCTCAAATTATTGCTGCAAACAATGTGCTAAATGCCTTGTTTATGGTGCTAAGTGCCGTATTAGCCATCGTCCTGTTATCGGTCCTCGAACTATCTATTGCGCAATACTTTCTTGTGTTAGGCATCGCAAACTTAATCGTTGCTGGTTATATTTACTCACAAGTGACTGAATTTGTGCTGCGCTTCATCATTTGGATTATTAGTCACACCATGTATCGTGTTAAACATCAAGGCATTAACAACATTCCTGACGAAGGTGCCGCGGTGCTGGTATGTAATCACGTTAGCTTTGTCGATGCACTGTTGATCGCAGGTAGCTCTCGACGTCCTGTGCGTTTTGTCATGGACAAAAGCATTGCTAACATGCCAATCATGAAATACGTCTTTAAATGGGCAAAAACCATCCCTATTTGTTCGCCTAAACAAGATATTGATACCTACAACAAAGCATTCGAGAAAATCCAACACGAGCTTAATGAAGGTGAACTTGTGTGTATCTTCCCAGAAGGAAAAATAACTAAAGATGGACAGTTAAATGAATTTAGAGGCGGCATCGAGAAAATATTAAAGAACAATCCAGTGCCTGTTGTTCCGATGGCATTAACAGGCTTATGGGGCTCTTTCTTTAGCCACAAAGATGGTCACGCGTTCACCACAAAGCCACGTCGCTTTTGGTCTCGAGTTGGCCTTGTCGTTGATGAGCCGATTGCCGCTCAAGATGCTAGTGCGAATACTTTGCAAACCAAAGTACAAAGCATAATTACGACACATAGTTAATCGCGTAGTGAGTGTTTATTGTATTTTTGATTAGCACTCACTCAATAAATATGATTTAGTAATCGCTACTCATTCTCACCGGATAAAGAAAAATGTGGCGTACAATAAATATAATATCGCTAATAACTTTTGCATTAGTAACAAATGTTGTCGTTGCAAAGACTCAGTCAAAACAACTACATGAATTAACAATCCATCAAGCAAATAAGCTGTTAAACAAGGGCGAATTGACGAGTGTCGACCTCGTTAATCACTACCTCAAACAAATAGAGAAATATGACCAAAACGGCCCTAAAATAAACTCTGTGCCGCAAATTAATAAACAAGCGTTAATTATTGCAAAACAACTCGATGACGAACGCCGAAGCGGCAACATCCGAGGCCCATTGCATGGTATACCTGTTGTATTAAAAGATAATATCGATACTGCTGACGGCATGCCTAATACGGCTGGCTCTCTCGCCTTAAAAGATAATTTCCCGACTCAAGATGCTCATATTGTTAAAAAACTACGGGACGCTGGCGCTATAATTCTCGGTAAAGCGAACTTAAGTGAATGGGCAAACTTTCGAGGACTAAAATCGTCAAGTGGTTGGAGTGGACTATGGGGACAAACTAAAAACCCATACAATACGACTAAGTCTACCTGCGGCTCGAGCGCTGGCTCTGGTGCAGCGGTAAGCAGCAATTTTTCAATGTTAGCCGTTGGTACTGAAACTGATGGTTCAATTGTCTGCCCTTCAGCGTTGACCGGTATTGTGGGAATCAAACCTAGCCTTGGTACCGTTAGTCGCCATGGCATCATTCCTATTGCACACAGTCAAGATACAGCAGGGCCTATGGCTCGAACCGTAACCGATGCCGTGATTTTACTTAACGCCTTGCAAAGTTACGACAAAAAGGATCCTGCTCCCGTAAAGTACGATGATGACTTACTCAATCACCTAAAAACAAACGGCTTGAAAGGAAAGAGAATCGGCGTAGTGCGTAATTTAATGGGCTATGACAAAGCATTAGATACTAAATTTGAAGAAAATTTAACGATACTAAAACAGCAAGGAGCAATTATTGTTGACAATATTGCCATTCCAAATTTAAAAAAAGCCGGAGAGCATGAATTCACTATATTATTGACTGAATTTAAAGATGAAATTAATAAGTACTTACTCAATACAAAAACAAACCTTACATTAGAAAAATTAATAACCTTCAATAAAAAGCACAAGACCGAAGAAATGCCTCATTTTGGCCAAGAATTATTTGAGTATGCCCAAGACATGCCGCCAATTACAGATGAAAAGTACCTGACTGCGCTCAAGGAAGCTAAACGAATGATGGGACCTGATGGCATCGATTATGTTTTAAATAAGCATCATTTAGATCTGCTCATTGCACCAACAAATCAACCAGCATGGGATATTGATTGGGAAAATGGGGACAACTACGCAGGGTCGGCAAGTAGTCCAGCGGCGATATCTGGCTATCCGCATATTACTGTTCCGATGGGACAAGTTAATGGTATGCCCGTTGGCATCTCATTCTTTGGTGCGTTTTTATCAGAAGGCACGCTAGTCGAGTCAGCCTATGCATTTGAACAAGCAACACGTCATCGCAAGGCACCATCATTTAAATAGTCCTAATGAAAACCGTGTTGTGATGATTCCTACACCACGGTTTTAACTCTGTTTTCCAACAATTAATTAGCGCAATATCTTATCGTAAGTTTTACATAACCTGAGCTCGGGCTAATGAATATCATACGTAACTTATATTAATACGATGAATATTTGATGAGGCACAATAATGATAGTTTAGTGGTTATCAAGGCATTTTTATGTACCCAATAACGGGTTATTGGTAATAAAAATAACGCAGAGAACGGCTAAAATAGCGTTGTTGTGTGATATTGCTTATGCGAGTTCAGGTTACCTATTGATAGTTTAAACACAACCCATTAAGATCGCCCACCAAAATATAGTGCTGTTTATGTTTTAAACTAAAATAGGCACTTGAATTTACCCAATTGATTTTGCAAGTTGACTATTCAGCTTCATAAACCCACAGCTTTATTAAAGCGTTTAATCGAGAACATCATGACTAAACCACAAAAACCTAACAGCGCAGCCATGCTAACGCGTGCTCATCAAAATATGCCAATGGGCGTTGCCGATAGCTATCGTTACTGGGGCGAAGACAACACAGTCTTTTTAAGTAGCATGAAAGGCTGCACAATCACAGATTGTGATGAGCAAACATTTACTGATTTTCGTTTAGCTTACGGCCCTATTATCTTGGGTTACCGTGACGAACGTATTGATAGTGAAGTGATTAATGCAATCACTAATGTTGGTACGATTTCTGGTTTCTCAACAGGGTTAGACTCAGATGTTGTTGAATTGATCAAATCTATGTGTCCTAACATTGAAAAAATGCGCTTTGCCAATTCAGGTACAGAAGCGGTTATTGGCGCCGTGCGTACTGCACGTGGTTTTACTCAACGCAATAAAATTGTTGTTGTCGAAGGTGGATTCCACGGTTTACACGACGAAGTAATGTGGAAATCAGATGTTGATAACTGGGATACGAAGAATGAGCAAGATCCAACCATTATCCCATTTGGCGCAGGTATTCCTAAGAGCACTAAAGATCACCAAGTAAGTGTTCCGTTAAACAACTTCGATGCATTAGACGCTGTTTTCGCTGCACATAGCGATGACATTGCAGCGATTCTTATCGAACCAATCATGGGTAACTGTGGCTCTATCGCGTCGACTCAAGAGTACATGCAAAAACTTCGCGACATCTGTGACGCCAACGGCTCGCTACTTATTCTAGATGAAGTGAAAACAGGTTTCCGCGTTGCTAAGGGCGGTGCTCAAGAACTTTACGGTATTCATGCCGATCTAACGACTTATGCTAAAGCAATGGGTAATGGCTACCCAGTAGCTGCTTTTGGCGGCCGCAGCGATGTCATGGACACGATTTCATTTGCGGAAAACGGAGTTACTCATGGCGGTACTTACACGGCTAATATGGTTGCATTAAGCGCAGCCAAAGCAACGTTAACGGTGCTAAAAGAAACAGATGCATTAGCAAGTGTTGACAAAGTGGGCGCTGATATTCAAACGCTACTTTCTCGTGTATTTACCAAACACGGTGTTGAGCATCGCTTTGCTGGTCCTGATTCAATGTTTGGTGTTCATTTTGGTAGCGAAGTACCGCAAAACTACCGCGATTGGAAACAAACTAACAGTGATCTATACACAGAGTTCGCGATGAACTTAATTGATAATGGTGTGATGTTAGAACCTGATTCGCGTGAACCTTGGTTCATTTGTGAAGCTCATAAAGATATGGACTTAGCATGGCTTGAACAAGTCGCTGATAAATCAATGAGCGACGCTATTGCCAATCACAACGCGTAATTCTTAGCTGTTGTAAAAGAAAAGCTTGGCAACTGCCAAGCTTTTTTCTTAAAGTTTTTCAGAATAAAATTCAAATCTTGCTAAATTATCTCCGCTAGAAACAGTGCGAAAAATACAGTGCTTGCCACATGTAAAAACTTTTTCATTGTATCTAAACAGATGACGAAACTTTACTATTCATTAAAGTCCACTGCACGTAAAACTAGATCAATGGTAAGATATTTCTATTATCCACGGTCTGTTGCCATAACGAGTTTAATTTGAGAAAAATAAGATGATTTTACCTGTGATTATGGCGGGCGGTAATGGTTCACGATTATGGCCTTTATCACGCCAGTTGTTTCCGAAACAGTTTTTGAATTTGCATGGTGATAGCACCATGTTACAAAACACTGTTGCACGATTAGACGGTATAGACCATCAACCATCACTCATAATCTGCAACGAAGAACATCGATTCGTCGTTGCAGAACAACTACGCAGCGCACAACTTGAACATGGCCAAATTTTACTAGAACCAGTTGGACGTAACACTGCGCCAGCAATTGCCTTAGCGGCATTTAATGCAATTAACCAAGGGCAAGACCCTCTGCTCTTAGTGCTTGCAGCTGATCATGTTATTCAAAACACGTCAGCGTTTATTGATGCAGTGCAACACGCGCAGGAGCTCGCTTCACACAATAAACTAGTTACCTTTGGCATAAAGCCGACAGCCCCTGAAACTGGCTATGGTTATATCAAAGCTAGCGAATCTAATACGCTCTTTGCACAAGTAGAGCAATTTGTTGAAAAACCTGATTTGGCAACGGCACAAGATTATTTAATTCAAGGGAACTACTTTTGGAATAGTGGCATGTTTATATTCAAGGCGAGCGTATTCTTGGAACAATTAAGACAACACCGCCCGGACATTTACAATGCTTGTCAAAGTGCCATGAACAATACCACCAGCGATTTAGATTTTATTAGAATTGATAAAACAGCATTTGAGTTATGTCCAGACGACTCGATTGATTACGCGGTGATGGAAAAAACATCGCATGCGATGGTTGTCCCTATGGATGCCAATTGGAGCGACATTGGTAGCTGGTCAGCACTATGGGAAATAGAAGACAAAGACGATAATGGCAATGTCAGCCATGGCGATACAATAAGTGTTGGTACAACCAATAGTTACATCAATGCGCAAGACAAATTAGTGACAACAGTAGGTTTAGACAATGTTGTTATTGTTGAAACTAAAGACGCCATTCTAGTTGCTGACAAATCAGAGGTTCAGCAAGTCAAAGACATCGTTAACGTCCTAAAAACCGAAAAGCGTAGCGAAGTGTCTGAGCATAGGGAAGTCTATCGACCGTGGGGGAAATACGATTCTCTTGATAATGGTCAACGCTTTAAGGTCAAACGCATCACAGTAAAGCCTGGTGCACGTTTATCGACGCAAATGCATCATCATAGGGCTGAGCATTGGATAGTTGTTACTGGTACGGCAAAGGTGGTTAAAGATAAAGAAGAAGTCTTTTTAACCGAAAACCAGTCGACCTATATTCCTGTTGGCAGTGTTCACTCGTTAGAAAATCCCGGCATGGTAGATTTAGAACTGATTGAAGTGCAATCTGGTGGTTACTTAGGTGAAGACGACATTGTCCGTTTCGATGATAAATACGGGCGCGATTAACAATGGCGATGGCTTGTTTTAAGACCTATGATATTCGTGGCCGTTTAGGTGAAGAAATTAATGATGATATTGCGTATCGAATCGGCCGTGCATTTGGCTTGGTCACGGCCGCTAAATCAGTAGTTATTGGTGGTGACGCTCGTGCAACAAGTCCATCATTGACTGCAGCTCTCGCTAACGGGTTACAAGACAGCGGTGTTAATGTTTTTGATTTAGGACTTGCAGGTACTGAAGAAATTTACTTCGCGACATCTAATCTCAACATGGATGGCGGAATTGTTGTTACAGCCTCTCACAATCCCATTGATTACAATGGTATGAAGCTGGTGGGAAAAAATAGCAAACCAATATCTCGCTCTAGTGGCCTTAATGACATTGAAAAGTTAGTAGAAACCCAGCCGTGGCTGTCAGATCCTTTGCCAGCTTCTCGAGGCGAATATCAACGCCAATCTAATTTAAATGAATATATCGAACATTTAATGGGGTATATTACCCTTTCAAATATCAAACCATTAAAGATAGTTGTTAATGCTGGAAATGGCGCGGCAGGCCATGTCATTGACGCAATAGAAGCACACTTTCAAACATCAAATTTGCCCGTTACGTTTATTAAAATTCATCATCACCCTGATCCACAATTCCCACATGGCATCCCAAACCCATTACTTGTTGAAAACCGAGAATCGACGCGAAATGCGGTGATAAAACATAAGGCTGACTTAGGCATTGCGTGGGACGGTGATTTTGATCGCTGTTTTCTATTTGACGAAAACGGCGAATTTATTGAAGGTTATTATATTGTGGGCTTGCTAGCTCAAGCGTTTCTTGAAAAAGAAAACGGTGCAAAAATAATCCATGATCCTCGTTTAACTTGGAACACTATTGAACTCGTTAAAGAATCTGGTGGCCAAGCGATTCAATGCCAAACAGGCCACGCCTTCATCAAAGAACGTATGCGCCAAGAAGATGCAGTTTATGGTGGCGAAATGTCTGCTCACCATTATTTTAGAAATTTCTTCTATTGTGACTCAGGCATGATTCCTTGGCTGTTAATCATCGAGTTATTATCAAAACAGAAACGCTCACTGTCACAAGTTGTTGCTGGTCGACAACAACGCTATCCAACATCTGGCGAAATAAATCTACGAATAGCAAATCCTACTTTAGTGATTGATGCCGTAGAAAATCACTTTATCGCCACGTCAAAAACTGTGGATTACACCGACGGTTTATCGATGGAGTTTGATGACAAAAATACACGTTGGCGATTCAATTTGCGATGTTCAAACACCGAAGCCTTGGTAAGGCTAAACGTTGAAGCTCAAGCAAATAAAGCGCTGATGCATGATAAAACCCTACTAATACTAAGCTTACTGCGCAGCTCTCCTAAACTATAATAGGAAAAATTAACTAAAAAACACACAATTCAATACTAAAGTACCAAGAAGTAAACCTCGAATTGCTGTATTTTATTAGGAGATAATAATAATTAGTTTAGAGCTAGGATTGCTACCATAACCACTAGCAAGACACGGAAGGTTTAACATGACACCACAATTAGTTCAGAATATTCAACATCGGCGCGAGGTTATGCGCGCGTTGTTATTTATTATCTGCTTAGGTGGTATTAGTTTCTTTACTATCAATGTGTTTCGTGAAGTTTATTTCCTTGCCTTTCTAGAGTTAGCTTATAGTATTTACGCCATTGCGCTGTTGAGAATCATCTCTAAAACAGACAATTTTCAGCGCTGGGTTATTGCTTTTCTCATCCCCCTTTATACACTGATTTTGTACGCGCTATATTTGCCTGAAACCTCAAAATCAATGTTTGTTTGGATCCTTGCCTTCCCTATTGTTTCCTACTTATTGTTAGGTAAAACCGCCGGTTTTTTAGTATCCATTTTATTCCTTATTACCGCATTAATTATTTACCATGTTAAGTTTTTAACCATTGGTGAATCGGTAAATATAGCCGAGTCACTTAACGTTATTTTTAGCTCTGCATTAATGATTTCATTTGCGCATGTTTACGAAAAAAATCGTGAAAGTAATGAGGTGAGATTGCTCGAATTAGCAGGTACGGATAGTCTAACCGGCGTGCCAAATCGCTTGAAGCTTTACGAAAGTTATCGCCAGTGGCAGAGAAAAAATCAGGACAAGCAAAGCACAATGTCGGTTGCTTTAATCGACCTTGATCATTTTAAAAAAATCAACGATCAATACGGCCATAGCGCTGGCGATGAAGCATTGCGGCATGTTGCAGGCTTTATTCAAAAGCAAATGCCTCAAGGTGCTTTATTAGCAAGAATAGGCGGTGAAGAGTTTACACTGCAACTTACTAGCGAGATAGATCAGAGCTGTAGTTTTCTGGATAAGCTACGGCGTGAATTAAAAGAAACTCCATTAATGCATGAAGGCAAGGTAATTACCATTACTTTCAGCGCCGGAATTGCAACCTATGGAGAAGATGGCACAAGCCTAGATGCTTTACTGGCTTGTGCTGACAAACGTTTATATATCGCTAAACGCCAAGGGCGTAATCAGGTGTGTTGCGACCGTAATCACGCTGAAAGTACGTTAAATAAAGAACTTTGCTGAGCATCCATCGCGTCAATTGGCGTCAGTACTGAGCTGGCAAGCAGATGATTACAACCACTTTTGCATTGCGCGTCTTGCCCTTTAATATAAGCGGCTAATACTGCTTTTGCCTTTTCTAAGCTTTTTCCATAGCGGCTAATGACTTGATCTACTGTCACATGCTCACTTGGATCATCTTGCCAACAATCATAATCCGTTGCGATACCTATGGTGCAATAACAAATTTGTGCTTCACGGGCTAAAAAGACTTCTGGTACATTAGTCATTCCCACCAAATCAGCCTGTACAGCGTTTTTAAGGAACAAACTCTCTGCTCTTGTACCAAGTCTTGGGCCATCGACACAGGCATAAGTTTTGTTGCGATGAACGTCGATATCAATAGTGCTAGCTGCATCGCTAATTTTATCGGCGAGTGCACGACAAGTTGGCTCTGCCGTTGAAACATGCGCAACTAAGCCGTTGCCAAAGAATGTTTTTTCACGTGGTGATTTTACAAAGTCAAAATATTGATCAGCGATAGCGAGATCGCCGGGCTGTACTTCTTGTTGTAGGCTGCCTACCGCTGACAATCCGATAATTTGGTTTACGCCAAGTGACTTTAGTGCCCATATATTGGCGCGGTAATTTACCTCTGATGGCAATAATCCGTGATTGTTGCCATGACGTGGTAAAAATAAGATTTCTTTACCTAAGTACTCACCACGTACAATCGCAGCAGATGGGCTGCCAAAAGGCGTTTCAACATCGTGCGCTTCAATAACCGTTAAACCATCGATACTGTAAATTCCTGTACCGCCAATAACCGCTAACATAAACTTTCCTTATTGATTTGTGCTGGAAGTGAGGTGATCCAATGCTTAATTTCATCACGAACACTACGGTAATAGCCTAACGCTTCTTCAGCGGACTTAGCCTCTTTTGCTAATTTAGGTGGATCATCAAACTGATGCATAATGACACTCGTTTTCGCGGGAAATGTTGGACAATTACTGGCGGCATGCTCACACACAGCGACCACATAATCAAATTCTTGAGACTCAAATTCATTCAGTGTTTGTGATTGATGATTGCTGATATCAACACCGACTTCTTGCATGACTTGCACCGCCGATGGATTTAAACCGTGGGATTCAATGCCTGCGGAGTAACTCATAAACTCTTCACTGAGCAATGACTCGGCAAAGCCATGAGCCATTTGGCTACGACATGAATTACCTGTACATAAAAATAGAATAGATTTCATTGTTTCCTCACATTTCACTGCAACTAGCACCCATAGCAAAACAGCTATAGCATCGGTGATGTTTCAAATTGATTGTTTTTTTCATACTGTTCGCCAAGTTAGTTGCCAGAAAATAATCTTCGTCATCGTCAACTAAAGTGCAGGCGTACACTTGCATTTGATCATCTTTTTTAATGATCATCTTTGAATTAGCGCACATGTAATTTTCACGCTGCTGCTGTGTTTGATATTTAGTCATACAGCCAGTAGTAATATGAGGAACATCAGCAATAGAGCCTGGCGCTAAAAAGTCTGGAAATGCCACCATGTTCATGTCACCCGGTAGCCCATTAAGAGAGAATAAATCACGATACTGTTGTTCGACTTGGTCGCGATCCTCGCCGTCAGCCATATGACGAGCGAGAGAAATATTAAAGCCATGATTGTGAAGCAATCGCATTCCAATAAACGCTTTGGCAAAGTTACCACTGCCGCGCCCAACATCGTGAACTTGCTCGTCAGGTGAATCGATACTCACGCGAAATGCTACGGGATACTGGTTCTTAGCTTGTAGTTCAAGTAAAGAATCAAGGCGCTTTACTAACGGCTCGGTACCATTAGTTAATACCAAACAAGGTCTAAATTGTGATGCATAATCAAGAATTTTAACGATATCTTTGGCTAAAAAGGGTTCGCCGCCAGTAAACGAAAACTGTTCAACGCCCATCGTTAACGCTTCATCAATAAAGGGCTTAACCTCTTCAAATTTAGGCGTTAATAAACGCTTATCTGACGGGCTTGAACCTTCTAAGCAAAAATCACATTCAAGATTGCATTTAGTTCCCGTGTGAAACCAAAGCTCTTTAAGTGAGTGAGCATCAATATAGCCACGAGGGTCACCTAAGGGCGTAAAGTCCCAATTATGTTGACGTTCATCGGCTTTGGAGATCGCAGAATTCATTAGCAACAGCTCGATTTAGCCGCTGGTGCTGGTGCACAACAACCACTTGATTGTTCAGTCTTCGTTATTTTAAAGTCAAACTCATGTTGTTTAACTGAAAATATGCCTTGATGCTTGTCAAAATCGCCTGAGAATTCGAAATGTTTAGCAAAACGAGATTGCTTTAACGTGCGCCATGTATTGCCGCTCACAGGCACTGCTTTACCCTTGGAGAAGGTCGTGTTTTCATCAAAATTCCATTGGCATTCGTGCTCTTCAATAGTGCCAAGGTAGGTAACCTGTTGACCATAATCTTGGGCGCTTTTTTCTAAGTCTTGCGCCTTAAATAGACGATACGTTGCCGACGTGAAACGGATATCACCAAGCTTTTTAGCTAACTCATCGTTGTCGATAGTGATAACACGACTGCTCACTAAACGTGGCTCAATAAATCCAACTTCTTTAGCAAGATTTTCAAAGTCATTCCAATACAAGGCGCCACTTAAGCACTCGCCATAAAGTAACGGATCGTCTTTCAAATGAGCTGGCACACGTTTATCGGCATAAACGTCTGAGAAATAGATTTCGCCACCTGCTTTTAGAATACGAAAAACTTCCTTTAATACCGCATGCTTGTCTGGGCTAAGATTGATAACACAGTTTGATATCACCACATCCATGCTGTTGTCGCTAATATTTAGCTCATCAAGCTTCTCAATATAGCCTTTTAAAAAGTGAGTATTAGGTTGATGATAGCCAAATGTTTCACGATGATATTCAACGTGTTTATTAGCAACGGTCAGTTGCTCGTCGGTCATATCAACGCCAGTAACGCTGCCTTGCTCACCAACCATTTGAGCAATGGCGTAACAGTCACGACCAGCGCCGCAACCTAAATCTAGTACATTACAATCGGTTAATAACTCAGGTGTCACTAACCCACAGCCGTAATAACGAGCCATCACTTCATCATGAATATTCGATAAAATGCCTTTAACACGTGGCGATAAATCATCGTCGGTGCAACACGCATTGGTTTGCAAATCTTCTGATCCTGTAAGTACATTACCGTAATAGTCTTTCACTACGTTATGCATGGTTGATAACTCCTGAAGAAATAAATAATTGGTTAAGGGTTGTTAATAGTTTTTTTCGTGCAGGGCGCTGATCATTTTTTAAATGGTTAAGCAGTTTTTTAATATCTGCAACATAATCGATATCATAGCCGGGAAGCATGTAATGAACATCCAGCTCGCTATTTTCACAAGCTTGCGCCAATGCTTGGGATAAGTTTTCCGTGCTCCAAGGTAAATCAATGATATTGGGCCACGGAGACTTATTTGCCATAATGACAACGCCGCCATCATCAGCGTGGCTCAAGACAATGTCGTATTTATTAAGAGCACGTGCAGCTTCAGAAAAATGCAAAGGCGTTAACATTGGGGCATCAGTACCTATGGTAATAATTTTTTCGTGGCCAAATACTCTCAACACATGATCAACATAATTGAGTCGTTGCCCTAAATTTCCAGACATGCCTGAGGGAAGTTGCGTCATAATTTGCGCATTTTCGTTCAGTGATTGTGCCCATTCAACATCACTTTCATCACTACAAGCAATAACGACTGGCCCGCGCCACGCATGACTGTCTTCAATAGCACAGTCTAGTAATGCCTGAGCAACAATTAGTGTTTTCTCCGCTGAAATCGCTTCTGCAATGCGTTGCTTGCCCTGATGTAATTTAGGTCGTTTACAAAACAACACTAATGTTGGCCACTGGTAAGGGTCAATGATGTCATTAGCAGATGTTTGTAATTGATAAGGCATTAGCACTCTCGAATAGATAACAATTAAGTAAAACGCTGGCCATCTAATGATGACCAAAACAGCTTGGATATATAGACCCTAGTTCGGCTGATTTAATTTCCAGTTATAATCAAAATCTATATCGCCTTTGAAATTACGCAGCTTTTCTTGTTTTTTAGGTGTTGCGTATTGGCTCAAGTGACGTAATAATTCCAATTCATTTTCACCAAAATCTACTGAAAACCAATTGTAAATATTCGATAAAATCAGCTTGTTTTCATTAAAACGCATGCCTTTATCTTGATTAATAAAACGAAAGGCTCCTGACTCTAATTGTTGCTCAATATTCTTACCTGTTAAGGGAATAGCCGGTAAATCTGGGCAACCAATACTGGCACAGTTGATGACATAATGAATGCGTTTGTCTTTAAAAATTCCTCGTAAAATCCCATGCTCAATTTGATTCAACGTAAGTGGCGTATTGGCAATTTCTATTAGCGTCATATTCCACGGCCCAGTGATCCCATCACCAATATTTTTAATGGAATTTAACGGGTAATGTTTCAATATCAAATCAATAGTAAGAGCGTTATATAAATTGCCCCAATAAGCGATTTGCTCTAGTTTGTTATAGTCTCGAGGATCTATTGTTTGAAGATTCGCTAAATAATTTTCAAGCTTAGATTTATCAGTGTCAGACACTCCTGCATAATCGAATTCTCGCACACCAGAGCTTTGGTTTTCACTGAGATAATCACCGAGGATCTCTCCCCATAATCGATGGTCAATTACACGCTTATTATTCTCATTACTGACTTGCCAAGACACTATCGGGTTAGGGCTAATAGCCTGATAAAGAGAAAAAACTTTTACGGCTAGTGCAGCACTAACCAACACCGCGACAAAAATAACTACCTTTAACTTATTCATTGCCCATTCCGTAGCCTAAGTAATGTTTCACAATCCGGCGCTTTTGCAAATAGAGCTTACCAATCATCGACAAAATACCAATACCCGCCTTTACTGAACCTGATAGCGTTCCACTGATTTTTGATTCTCCAATTCGCACTTTGGAATCGACGCTATATTCGTTAACCTGCATGCCACAAATGATGGCTTTCACTTGCATTTCTACTGTCCAGCCGAACGTTTTATCATTCATTTCAATCGCAGTAAGTGAGTTGCGACGCATGGCTCTAAAAGGCCCTAAATCAGTAATCTTTTGCCCCCAAAACAAGGTAATTAGATGACTAGATAACCAATTTCCAAACAGCTGTGGTCCTGTTAATGCGCCTTTTTCAATATGCCCTAACGTCCGTGAGCCAATGGCTAAATCAACGCCATTAACAACACCGTCTAGCATTGGCAATGCTTGCTCAATAAAGCATGAATCATCACCATCAACAAACAACACAATATCGCAGTTTGGTAGACGTTCCATCGCTGTTAGACAGGCAATGCCGTAACCGGGAATATCTTGGCGAACAACAACGGCACCGGCCTCAGCCGCAACCTGTGCAGTGCTATCCGTCGAGCCGTTATCGCAAACAATAACTTCATCAACAACTTGTTTGTCATCAAACGATAATGCCACCAACTGACTCACTACTTTCTTAATCGCAAGCTCTTCGTTAAGTGCTGGAATTATCGCGACAACAGACTGACCTTTATACATTTTCTACCTCAATAATTTCGACATATTAAGCTTTTACATCACTAACGATGAGTGATTTATGTTGCTTATGTCGATAAACATAATGAACGAGTGCAATCGCCGCTAATACTTGAACAATACCCACTAACCAAACAGGCCAAACCGCTGGCTGCCACAACCGTTCGCTTAAAAAGCCGTTAAGTACTTCGTAAGTCAATGGCATCAATAACGTCCAAGCCACTAAATATCTATTTGGTGCTAACGCGAGTAAGGGAACGAGCGGCATTAGGTACCAAGGAAATATCACCGGGCTAATCAGCAGTGGAATCGCCAGTGCTAATTGAGCACAACTAAATACCAACGTTTGCTTTGTAAGTATTTCGCCGCGCTGTAGCCATAACCAACCAGCAATTGCTAAAGAGACAACGCTAGCGAAACAGAGCATCACAATGATTATTTGATAACCTGAAAAAACTTGATCCAAAGCGACAAATAACGGCGCCGCAAATCGCCATTTTTCAAAAAACACACCGATACTACCCACTGGATGTAAGCCAAGACTTAAGGTTAATCCGTAAACGGTAACCACACTAATTAGCACACCAATCACTAATTTAATTGCCAGCTTTATATTAGGCATCGTAAATAACAAAGGTAACACCAACATAATAGGCACAACTTTAATCACGGTACCTAAACCTATAACAATCCCCGTTAAAAATACCTGCTGTCGCTGCCATAAATAAATGGCCGAGACTACCGCCAAGCAAGAAATGGCGTCAATATGCAAACCAATATTTGCTTCAAGAATGAGTAGTGGTGAAAAAGCTATTAGTGATAAATGTTGCAGCTTTCCAGCATGGGCTAATACTCTAGCGCCTATAAACAACGTACCTAAACTGGCGACTAGAATGATTAGCTTCCATACTAATAATGCATGTTCATGACCAAAAGACGCCGCGGCAGAAAACAGCGCAAGCGCTAATGGCGGATACAAGGTTACATATTTCGCATGCTCGCTTGGTGGTTGCCACTGTTCTCGTAAACTTTGTAATTGCGGCGCATCATGACTCACTCGATAGGGGTCAAACCCTTCAATGGCGATCCGCCCATCAAACAAATAGCGATCGACATCATTTGACGCATAAGACCCAGCATCGATTAGCAATATTCTTGCTAATACTGCTACTAACAACAGCCATTTAATATCTTTGAAACCTATCGCTTCTGGAGCACTTTTCCATGCAAGCAACATTGCAATGCCCATCAATGAGTATTGCACCATCGTGTAATAGCCAATATAGAGTGCTGGTTTTACTTGTGTAACAGCAGCTAAATAGTAACTGGCCAAGGCTAATAGCAAGACGCTAACGGCACAGCTATAAAACAATGCGCTGTTAGGCGTGCGCGCAAAAAGCCAAGACCAAGAAATCATCGCTATTTTGATAGCTGATAATGGTGATAAAAGCTATGTAACGCCGCCGTGACAAAACCAACGGTTAATAACAATAAAAATGGCAACATAAACCAATGTTGATGATTAATGGCCCACACCAGTACCACTGCATAAACTCCAGCAATAACAAACTCGAAAATAGCGCCTTTCGGGGCAACCGCCTTGTAGCGTTTTATTGACTCAGGCACAAGACTCGCTGCTTTTTCAGGTGTCACATTATCTTGTAACTCGCCAGTTTTAGGTGTGCGCACAAATTCGCTTTCTCGTCCTAATAACGCTTCAAGACCAGCTTTTGAATTATTGATAGCAAGCTGAATACCAAGCATGACTAAATTCGGCACCTTAACAAGTGCACGACTTTTATTGCGCTTGAGGGCAATTTGTCCCCAATAGAGGTAAACAAGATGGCCACCCGAAGACAAAATAAGCAGTGGAATATCTACCCACCAAATATTTAAAAAGTCATATTTATCACGTAACAATAAACTTGGCACCAAGAAGAATAATGTGTCTATTAACATGACGAAATAAGCGAGATTGTTCGATAGGTGAAACGTTGACTCAATTTTTTTAGTAAATGGTATTTTTGCCCGCCAAACGGTCGGCAACATCTTAAGCATGACCTGAACACCACCTTTTGCCCAACGATATTGTTGGGTTTTGAAAGCATTCATATCAGCAGGCAACTCACCGGGGCAAGGAATGTGATTCAAATAAATCATTTTCCAACCTTTAAGTTGAGCACGGTAACTCAAATCGAGATCTTCCGTCAGCGTATCAGCACTCCAATGTCCTGCATCGATAATAGCCGACGTTCGCCAAATACCAGCGGTGCCATTGAAGTTAAATAACATTCCGGTCGCGCTGCGCACTTGCTGCTCAAGACTAAAGTGCGCATCTAACATAATCGCCTGCGTTTTTGTCAGTAAACTACTTCGACGATTCAAATGTTCCCAGCGCAATTGCACCATCGCCACATCTTTTTGGGTGAAATAATGAATACTATCAAGCAAGGTATTAGGATGCGGAATAAAATCTGCGTCAAAAATAGCAATGAATTCCCCCGTTGCAGTATCCATTGCGTCTTTAAGCGCACCAGCTTTAAACCCTTGTCGATTAACACGTTGTACATGCTCAATATCAATACCTTGCTGTTGGTAAAACTTAACTCGCTCAGCAATTAACTCACAGGTATCGTCATTAGAATCATCAACTATTTGAATTTGTAAACGGTCATGTGGATATTCCAATTTCACAATCGAATCAACAATCCGTTGCGCTACCATACGTTCGTTATACAGAGGAATTTGCACTGTTACTCGAGGTAACTGTTCAAATAATTTAGGCTGCTTCGGCTGAAATTTACGATAGCGAAACCAGCGAAATACCATCGATAAACGATGTAAACCAAACAAACATAAAATCAAAAGCAATACAAAATGTATTGCTATGATTGACATACTTAACACCGACATTACGTTAACAACCTATTTTAAAAAACTTTGGTAAAACCAATCTCAAACCTATCACCTTTTAGAATATTGTCGCCATAGATTTCGTTGGTGTAAGTGAATTCGACGCCATATCCCTTTAACGAACTGTTCTTATCAAAACTCCAGCCAGCAGTTAATTCTAATTTTCCAGAATCAAATTCAAATGGATTGGATAAATTTCCCGTGTTAACAGTCGTGGCATCAGAGTTTTCAGCACTTAAGATACCGTCTAATTTCGTTCTAAAATACAAATTTTCATTGGCACTAAAACCATATTCTAAAAGATAACGATACTCATCAGAAGGATCGCCTTGGCGCAATCGATAACCAAATTCAGCACCGAAATAACCATACTCATTGAGGCTCTTTCCTATTAATACTTTAGCTTCATAGTCCGTTTGATCGTTGCCCAAACCATCTTCAGCATCATATAAAAACGGAGATTTAATTAAAAATGAGGTTGAAACAACAAATGGATCCGCTTGCCATTGATACTTCAAGCCAATTTCGGCATCGCCAAAACCACTAGCACTAGTCTTGCCAAGTGCCGTATCATTTTGATCATATGATTGATTTAACAATGAGCCATATAGAGAAAACTTTTTCCCTAATCCGTATTCTGCATACAACGACACACTATTGCTTTCAAAATCAACGAAGGTTGGATTCGAGCCATGGTAATCTTCTGCTTTATAGGTGGCAAAACCTAATTTCGTATAACCAGATCCTTTCTTACCGACCCAGGCGCCAGCATTGGCATTAGCTGTTAATAACATTGCTGACACAGCAATCGCTGATGCCGAAATCTTAACCATTGAACCTTGAATATTTCCTAACGTTGAATTTTTCATTGTGCTCACTCGAGTTTATTTTTAGTAGTTGAATTGTTTCAAACTAGATTTTTGGGATCAAAAACACAAGCGTATAAATGCGTCTTAACTGAAACGTTAATGTTTTGTGATAAATCTGTTAGAAATTACGTAACGCTCAATAAGACCTAAGTAACGTGAGATTTATTTCAGAAATTTCGGAGTTTTCTTAAAAATTTTAAAAATCAATTAAGCAGGTGTAGTGCGGGGGGCTTTAATTTTTTGAAGTGGGCTTGGCTTGTCAAATAGGTACCCTTGAAAATATTCAACATTGAGTGAACACAGGGTTTTGTAAATTGTTTCACTGGCCACATACTCAGCCACAACTTTTACTTCAAGGGCATGGCATATTTCAACAATGGCTTTAACAGTAACAAAGTGACGCTGATTCGTATCAATATCTTGGATTAGTGAGCCATCAATTTTTACAATATCGACTGGAATTTGAGTAAGATAATTAAAATTTGAATAACCACTGCCAAAATCATCAATGGCTAACTGACAATTAAAGCGTTTAATTAACTCCAAAAAGTTTTTGAAATGCTCACTATCAATATCCAAACTGTCAGACTCAACCAGTTCAATAGTAACGCGATAACCACATTGATATTGCACTAATAACTGCGTCAATAATCCCATGGTAACGACATCACAAATGTCCATATACGTGACATTAAGTGAGAAGCGATCATCACTCTTGGAAAATATAGAGAATGCTTTTTCAAATACCAACTGAGTTAATTTGTTATAAAGCTTTGCTTTGCATGCGTAATCTAAAAAGAAATAAGGCGACGTAAATGTATCACTATCATGATCGTGATGACGCATAAGCACTTCCGTCGAATATACCCCTTTATCTTTATCAAAGATTTTTTGACCAAATATCGTAAATCCATCACAGTGTAGTGCGTGCTTAATGCTTTGAGTCCAATCTACAGAATCTTCAATAGCTTTTAATAACTTACGTTGCGGCTTATACACATTAATTTTTTCGCAGCTTCCTTCCGCTAACTTAATGGCGTGACTAGCGTTAATGTAGGGATCCAAGCCATCGAAATTCTCTGCAATCCCCATAAATAACGATAGGTTTCTTACTTTGTTTTGGCAAAAGAAACTTGTCTCTTCGAATCGATTAGCTATTTTTTTACAAAAATCAGCATAGCTGTCAATGCTATTATGCATACTCGATACTAGCGTAAATTGATATTCACCCGTGCGGTACAGGGTTAAGTCTCGGGTCACTAATGAACGTAAGTGACTCACAATCTCCCTGAGCAAATCAGTAAATTGTTGCTTAGTAGTAATCTGATTAATTGCTTCGAGTTCATACACATCTAACACAGCAACTTTGACCGCCAATGCATTCTTTAGATCGCTATATAACTTAGTCTTATTTGGTAGTTTGGATTGACGATCCGTATTTTGAAATACAATGACCTTTTCTTTTTCAATTAAGCTCGTAATATCGTTGCGAATGGCAATATATTCAATAATTTCGCCATCGGTATTAAATATTGGGCTAATGGTGGAATCAACAAAATAACTCTCACCATTTTTCTTACGGTTTTGAATAACACCTTGCCAGATTTTTCCCGATTTAATGGTACGCCATAGTTCATTAAACAACGTTTTTGGGACATCTGAATGACTAATGACACTATGATTTCGACCTAAAAGTTCATCCATCTCATAACCCGAGATATCGCAAAACTTCTTATTGGCATAAATAATTCGTCCAGCAGCATCAGTTTTTGAAACGATTGAGCTAAAGTCGATTACTTTTTTATGTTCATTAAGTAAATTATAATTCACCGAATCAATAGCACGATTTGACTCAACGTCACGGCCTATTTCATCTTGAAGCGCCTTAATATCGATAATAGTCGCTAGTACCATGCTTTTACTTTGAATAGAGATGTCTAGCAATCGGACATATGACTCACTGAGTCCGTCGACTTTGTTGCTATGGGTCCAAAAGAATTCTGCATGACCGTTGGCGTAGCACTCTTCTCGATAGTGCGCCGCTTTAGCCACCGAACTTTGACCATCTGGTTGATATTCAGGGGCAAATTTAGCTGGATGAATCGAAATACATTGTGATTTTTGGGAAAGTCCCATATAAGAGACGGCAGCAGGGTTACAATCTAAAATTCTATCTTTAGCCAATACAAATATGGGGATAGCCGCGCGCTCATAAGCAGCGGACGCAATATATTCGCTCAGGTTTGTAAATTTAATGTCTGACTTGCTACTCAATGCTATACCTACGATAAATCAGCTAATGTCTGATACTAACTCTAAGAAAGTTTAGCATCCTGCTGAAAAAACTCCGCAATGTATATTTTATAATTTCCAAACCTAAGTTGGAATTGATCGGAATCAATAACGACAGTACTTTACCGCTTTTCAAAGTACTAGAGAATATTTTTCTTATAGCACTTTAGATTAACAATACCTTGTCTTTAATATTTCAATTGGTTATTCATTGACAAGGAAATGAATAAGACTTATTCGATAAATCGCCTTTATATTGGCGTAGTGAGCTATTGATTTATAAGAAGATTTCTTGAGAACTCTTACAAGTTATCAAAAATTTAAAATATAGTGGGAGTGATTCGGTAAGCCGCCTGTTATGCTGGCGGAGTGAACCACTCTTTCACCGATTTTTCTTAAGATTTTTGAGTGCACTTACAAGTTCTCAAAAATTTAAAATATAGTGGGAGTTGGTCGATAAGCCGGGTTTTGTCGTGGACAATCATTCGTCTAGGCCTGCAATTGCTCACAGGCTCAAGCAACCTACCCGGTTTCAACGCGAGCCGCGCCTTAACTTCGAAAAGTAGTGAAACCCTATTTGGTCTTGCTCCGGGTGGAGTTTACCCTGCAACGAACTGTTACCAGTCGTCCGGTGCGCTCTTACCGCACCCTTTCAGCCTTACCTGTGCTCATTCTATAAATAGAAAGCGCCATCGGCGGTCTTCTCTCTGCTGCACTTGTCGTGGGCTTGCGCCCCCCAGATGTTATCTGGCACCCTGCTCGTTGGAGCCCGGACTTTCCTCCCCGTTAAACTTAATGTTAACGCAGCGATTGCCTGACCAACTCCCGGCGCGGATTATACGGCAAGCATTTAAAAATTCATAGAATTTGATAAAATTAGATTTATTGGTGTGATCTTTGATCACATTATGGTTTGATAATACAAAATGCTACATGACATTGGGGTCTAACATGGTTATACAAAGTGAGGGATACTCATCACTAATCGAGTATCTATGTGAAAACATAGCAGTTTTTAGCCCAACAGAATCGGAAGGTCATCAACCGATGACGATTCGCCTATATGTTCGATATCAAATGGTAGAGCAAATGTCTCTGTTGTTTGAACAAAACAAAGGACTCATTCCACAAGAAAAAATTTATATTGTCGAAGAGTTTGATAAGGCACTTGATGATTTATATGAAGTGTTAGGACAAAATATCCACAATAAGATCACCGAAAGCCAGCGCGCATTTATCACTGACTTTGCGGGATTACTTAAAAACTTGTTTGACGCGCAATTAGAGCCAGTTTAAAGCCCTAGTTCAAGCCCTGTTTTATACAGGGCATTCTTCTTTCCGCCATATAGTTTAGCTACCATGGCTGCTGCTTTTTTTAATGGTAGTTCACTAGCTAGTAATTTTAAGGCATCAATAACTTCTGGTGCTATCGTATCTTCATCAGCTTTAAACCCAGTAACCATAACAACCATTTCACCGCGTTGATTATTATCATCACTCTTTAACCACTCTAGTAACTCTTGGGCTGGCGCACCATGAATGGTTTCAAATGTTTTGGTAATTTCTCGTGCCAATACAATTTTTCGATCGCTGCCGAAAACTTCAACAATGTCACTAACCGTATCCACCACTCGGCGCGGTGACTCGTAAAATACCATGGTACGAGGCTCGCTCTTTAGTTTATGCAGCTGAGCCTGTCGCCCTGCTGTTTTCGCCACTAAGAATCCCTCAAAACAAAAACGATCAGTGGCAACGCCTGCAGCGCTCAATGCTGTAATCGCCGCACACGCACCAGGCAGAGGCACAACTTTAAAGCCGGCGTCTCTAATGCCATTTACCAGATGATATCCAGGATCACTAATTAATGGCGTTCCAGCGTCAGAGACTAAGGCGATTGATTGCCCTTTTTCTAGCTTTGTTACTAATGTCTGAACGCGTGCACGTTCATTATGATCGTGTACCGATAACGTTTGAGTGGAAATACTATGATGGGCAAGTAGTTTTCCAGTATGGCGAGTATCTTCAGCACAAATTAAATCGACTTGTTCGAGAACCGTTAAGGCTCGTAGGGTAATATCGGCCATGTTCCCAATTGGGGTTGGCACGATATATAATGTAGCGCTGGATAATTCCATGAACTTCCTCATTGATTGCTGTCATATACTCAGTAGAAACAATTAGCGTCTTCTTTATGATGTTAACTGGTATTAATTAAACTATTAGTGACAGTTTGTTATACACTTAACCGACTATTGTAACAGAGAGAAATATTGTGTTTAAACTTTCCTTCGGCAAAGACTGCAAACAACTAATTTGTATTGCCGCAATTAGCCTTATCTTATGGGGATGTGGTTCTACTCCATCAACAAAGAATCCCAAAGTAACAAATGCAATTTCACTTGGCCAAGCAACACAAACTCATGACTATTACGCTGATAAGGCAATAAAGTCTTCAGGTATACAGCAGCAAGCTTATTATCTACTAGCACTGCGTTCAGCGCTTAATAATGGTCAATTAGATGCTGCGGATAACTACCTTGGTTTATTACCAAGTAATAGCATGCTAAATGACGATCACCGCTTAGAGCTGCAACTGTTACAAAGTTTACGTTTTGCCTATGCAGACGATTTATCATTAGCAATTGCAACATTATCCCCCTCAATGACTTGGCAAGTATCATCAAATCGCCTAATTGCTTTGTATCAACAGCGCGCTAATTTCCTTGCCCAAAATCAACAACCATCTCTCGCCGCCAACGATTTAATTAATGCGTTGTCTTTAGCTCAAGATGAATCATTGAAAGCTACTCTGCGCCAAACAATTTGGCAAGAATATCAACTGCTACCCATTGAAGAATTAGAATCCTTACTAACCACTGCGACATCAATTGAACAGTCAGGATGGTTAGCACTGGCAATTATCGGAAAAAATGCCCTCCAGTCGCCGGAGTCATTGCAACAACAACTCATGCAATGGGGTACTCAATATCCTAATCACGCCTTGAGTAATCACATCCCAGAGCGTTTAGTTGCTGCCGCTAATGTGATCCCTTATGCACCGCAAAAAATCAGTATTATTTTGCCATTATCTGGCCGCTTCGAGCGTATTGGACAGGCTGTTCAAAATGGTATTCTAAGTCACTTGATGGCGAAAAATAGTGAACAGGATATTCAACTAATCGATAGTAATGATATCAGCGCTGTTGCTGCTTACCAACAAGCTATAGACACTGAAAGTGAATTCATTATTGGGCCACTCTTAAAAAGTAATGTTGAGCAAGTCGTTGCTATTGAAAGCACGATACCGACGCTGTTTTTGAATACTCCAAGAGATACGAGGGCCGCACCAAATCAATTTTTCTTTTCCTTAGACAAAGAAAGTGAAGCATTACAAGGTGCTAAGTACATTTATCAATTAGGCAAAACTCATCCAGTTGTTGTTGCGCCTGACAATGTTCGCGGCCATCAAATTTCGGCGCTTTTCTCTCAACAATGGCAAGAGCTTCATGAAGATGAATTAGGAGCCGATGAGGTTGAAGTTATTTTATTCAAAAAAGATAACGAGCTTAAAGCCACAATCGAGCGTCTTTTCGAAACGGATAAATCACAAAAGCGTATAAATACAATGCGCTATCTCGTCGGTAATAAAATGGAAGCAGAGACTCATTCTCGTCGTGATATTGATGCTATTTATCTAGTTGCTAATCCAAAACAAACATCGATGTTAATGCCGTCAGTTGAAGTTACCGTCAGCGCTTATGCAAACCAAGTACCCGTTTTTGTAGGTTCAAGTGGTAACGCTTATCGTATGACTGATTCAGGATTAACTCACTTAAATCAGCTCACTATTAGTGAAATTCCTTGGTTATTATCAACGAGTAACGAACTTTCTCCGTCAGCGATCAAACGTTTATGGCCTAAAATGAAGCAAAGTCAGTTACGATTATTTGCAATGGGTCATGATGCTTATGGTTTAATTGAGCGACTCGCTCAAATGAGACTTTTTCCTGAGTACCGTTTGCAAGGACTCAGTGGACAACTAAATTTAGATGAGCAAAGTAAGATTCACCGCGAAATGTCTTGGGCACAATTTCAACGTGGACGACTCAAGAAAATTCAATAGAGACTAAAAATGCGCGAACAAGGTAACAAATTTGAGCAAATCGCAAAAACTCATTTACAAAACCATGGGTTAGTAGCGATTTGTGATAATTTTTCGTGTAGAGTCGGTGAAATTGATTTAATAATGTCTGATAATAAGACGTTAGTTTTTGTTGAAGTAAAACAGCGTGCCAGCAATGCTTTTGGCGGTGGCTTAGCAGCCGTCTCAGCAGCGAAACAAAGCCGCATTATTAAGTCGGCGATGATCTATTGTCAGCGCAACAACATAAACTTTGAACAACAAGCCAGCCGCTTTGATGTAGTGGCAATTACAGGCTCGGCTGAGCCATTAAAGATTGAGTGGATAAAGCACGCTTTTCCACAGTAAAAATATAAGGTATCAAACATGTTAGAGCGCATTAAAGAATGTTGCACCCAGAGCATCCAAACTAAAATAGATGCATTAGAAGTTCTGCCACCATCCATAGAAAAAGCAGCTCAAGCAATGGTCACCTGTCTATTAAACGACGGAAAAATTTTAACTTGTGGTAATGGCGGCAGTGCTGGCGATGCTCAGCATTTCTCTTCAGAATTATTAAACCGTTTTGAAACTGAACGCCCAAGCTTACCCGCAATCGCTTTAACAACAGACAGCTCAACATTAACATCTATCGCTAATGACTATAGCTATTCAGAGGTATTTTCAAAACAAATTCGCGCCCTAGGTCAGCCTGGCGATATTTTGTTAGCGATTTCCACTAGCGGTAACTCTGAAAATGTTATTAAAGCGATGGAAGCTGCTGTGAGCCGTGATATGGTCATTGTTGCATTAACTGGTAAAGACGGTGGTGACATGGCTGGCTTGTTAAGTGTGAATGATGTTGAAATCCGTGTTCCTTCAACAAGCACAGCACGTATCCAAGAAGTTCATTTACTGGCTATCCACTGTTTATGCGATGCCATTGATCGCACATTATTCCCTCAAGAAGAAGATCAGGAGTAATTTGATCATGCGCCATCACAAGTCACTCAAACTCGCCGTTTGCTTAACTGCTTTTATGTCTTTGCAAGGTTGTGTCTCAGGAATTGTGCTAGGCGCTCTGGGCGTGGCGAGTGTTGTTAACGATCGAAGAACAACGGCAACACAATTGGAAGATGAATCCATTGAGATTAAAGCCAATAGCGCATTAGACGAAGATAAAGGCTTAAACGAGCATAGCCACATTAGCATTGTCAGTTATAACAGAACTGTTTTATTAGTGGGTCAGGTTCCTAATACCATGTTGCGGGATCGTGCAGCGAAAATTGCTGGTGATGTTGACAATGTCACCCGTGTTCACAATCAGTTGCGCATTGGCAATAAGACCGCACTAACCACTCGAACCAACGATACTTGGTTAACTTCTAAAGTAAAAGTTGCCTTAACAGGTGATGACACGCTTAAAGGCAGCCAAATAAAAGTGATTACTGAACACGGTGAAGTTTTCTTAATGGGATTAGTGACTCAACAAGAAGGTAACTTAGCCGCAGAATTGGCGCGAAATGTCAGTGGTGTAAAACAAGTTATCAAGGCATTTGAATATCAATAGCAACAGCAACAGCTAAAAACGAAAAAGGAAGCATTAAGCTTCCTTTTTTAAACACTGAAATAAGTGCTATTTAATGACTTTCAGAAAAGATCGATCCTTTTTAGGCGCACTCTTTTCTTCAGGCTCATCGCCTTGAGGCGTTGAAGAATGTTCAAGTTGAATTTCATTAAGCATGTTATCAACCTGCTCAATATAAAAATCTTCTTCCTCAAACATCGTACCGGCGCCATTCTCTCTTGCATATATTGCAACAATAGCAGCCATAGGGATAATTAATTGAAAGGGTTTACCGCCAAAGCGCGCGCTAAATACAACACGCTCATTGCTCATTTCAATATCACCTATAGCATGAGGTGCAATATTTAATACAATCTGTCCGTCTTGAACATGTTCACTTGGCACCTGAACACCGGGAATATCAGCATTCACAACAAGATGCGGCGTCATCTCATTATCAAGTAACCATTGATAAAAAGCGCGCAATAAATATGGACGATTCGGACCCATCATTATTTCAATCGAATTTCGCGTTCTGCATCAGTCAATGATGCTTGGAACGATTCACGTTCGAATACGCGTTGCATGTATAAACGTAGTTCTTTACTTGCGTTGCCAGTTAACTCGATGCCTAGCTCAGGTAAACGCCATAATAGCGGTGCTAAACAACAATCAACTAAACTAAAGTCTTCACTCATAAAGTAAGGCATTTCAGCAAAGATAGGAGCAATAGCGGTTAACTCTTCACTAAGTTGCTTACGAGCACCTTCGCTCTTAGAACCATCAAGTTCGATTAATTCAACAAGTGAATACCAATCTTGTTCAATGCGATGCATCATTAGACGGCTCTTAGCACGTGCAACTGGATAAACAGGCATCAATGGCGGATGTGGGAATCGCTCGTCCAAGTACTCCATCACGATGTCAGCCTTATAAAGCACTAGATCACGGTCAACTAACGTAGGCACGTTGTTATATGGATTAACTTCAATGAGTTCTTCAGGAAGGTTATCTGGGTCTACCTGCTTGATATCAACGTTAACGCCTTTTTCAGCTAATACGATACGTACTTGGTGACTCTTCATGTCTTTTGCGCCTGAATACAGCTGCATTACTGAACGCTTGTTGGCAGTTACGGCCATTGATACACTCCAATTTGTTTAATTTTCAATTTACTTAATTAACGTTGTAATCAAGTCCTCGATGATGGCGCCTAGTATAGCAGCATTTGCAAAATTGATGGAGTTTTACGACTCAATCGCTTTGCTAGCTTAGCCTAGGTCGATGTCAATGCTTTGGAGACAAAAAGGAGAGCCGAGGCTCTCCTTTTTAATTAACTTAAATGCTTACTAATAATGATTAGTGAACATCTCTCCAGTATTCTTTCTTAAGTAAGTAAGAAAGAATGAAGAAGATAGCTAGGAAACCTAGTACCCATTTACCAGTATTTTGGCGCTCAAGCTTTGATGGCTCACTTGCGTAAGTTAAGAAGTTAGTAATATCACGTACAGCAATATCAAACTCATCATCGCTCATCTCACCTGAACCGTCAGTGGTGATAATAGCTAGACCATGCTCATCTTTTACAAGGACACGATTACCATCAGCATCAGTTGTAAATTCAGCCGTTGGAACACCTTGTAAGCTCTGAAGAACATGCGGCATACCAACATCTTTAAAGAGGCTGTTATTTACACCAAATGGACGTTCAGGATCAGCATAAAAGCTCTTTAGGTACGTATAAACAAAATCAGTACCACGAACGCGCGTAATCATCGTTAAATCAGGAGGTGTTTGACCGAACCATTTAGCGCCTTGCTCGTCATCTACTGAGTTATACATCAGATTACCCACTTTCACGCCTGTGAAAATCAAGTTATCAATCATTTGCTCATCAGTAATACCAATATCGCGAGCAACACGATTATAACGTTGATAGCGAGTATCATGACAACCGAAACAGTAATTCATGAACAGTTTAGCACCGTTTTGTAATGACTCTTTATCAGTCAAATCAATTGGCGCTTTCATTGTTGGAGCGCCACCGCCTGCTGCCATTGCCAATGTCGGGAGCAATGCAACTAATGCAATAATTAACTTTTTCATTAGTGTGAAATCCTCTCTGGTAATGGCTTCGTTTTCTCATTTTTACTGTAGAACCACAGTGCAATGAAGAAACCAAAGTAACCAACACTCGTCACCATACCTAAGAAATTATTAAGTGGTGAAGCAGCTTTAGTACCTAAAATACCTAGCACGACAAAACAAATACAAAACTGAATAAGGTTAACTTTATGTGCTGTCGAACGATAACGTACAGATTTAACTGTTCCGCGATCAAACCAAGGTAATAAGAATAACATTACAATAGCGCCAAACATTAAACCGGCACCCATTAACTTATCAGGGATAACACGTAAGATTGTGTAGAACGGACCGAAATACCACACTGGCGCAATATGCTCAGGCGTCTTCAACGGATTTGCTGGTTCGAAGTTTGGTTTTTCTAAGAAATAACCACCGCCTTCTGGTGCAAAGAAAATTACCGCACAGAAGAAGAATAAGAAACCAACAACACCCATAATATCTTTAACAGAATAATAAGGATGGAAAGGAACCGCATCAACAATGTCGTACTTCTCGCTGTATTGCTTGTGGTAAGTAAACTTGCTTAATTCTTCAGGAGCAACACTGCCCTTAGGCTTTTTAATCTCAATGCCTTCAGGATTGTTTGAACCGACTTCGTGCAATGCAACGATGTGCAGGAATACTAAAATAACTAATACTAACGGCAATGCAATAACGTGTAACGCGAAGAAGCGATTTAACGTAGCACCAGAGATAACGTAATCACCACGAATCCATAATGTTAAATCATCACCAATCACAGGGATTGCGCCAAATAGTGAGATAATTACCTGTGCGCCCCAGAACGACATATTACCCCAAGGTAATAAGTAACCCATAAAGCCTTCAGCCATTAAGACAAGATAAATGAACATACCGAACAACCACAATAATTCACGTGGTTTTTGGTATGAGCCATACATCATGCCACGAAGCATATGTAGGTAAACAACAACGAAGAATGCAGATGCACCTGTTGAATGCATATAGCGCAGTAACCAACCGTATTCAACATCACGCATGATGTATTCAACTGATGCAAAAGCTTCTGCACCTGATGGCGTGTAGTTCATTGTTAACCAAATACCCGTTAGGATCTGATTAACGAGTACTAGCATTGCTAAAGAACCAAAGAAATACCAAAAGTTAAAGTTAACAGGCGCAGGGTATTGACCCACGTGCTTGTTAAACGTTTCGGTCATTGGAATGCGTTTATCAATCCAATTTACGATATTAGTCAGCATTATGCATCTCCCTTATCAACACCGATGAGTAACACGCCATTGTCTAAGTAACTATGAGGTGGAACAACAAGGTTTAATGGTGCAGGAACATTGTTAAATACACGTCCAGCCATATCAAATTTCGAACCGTGACATGGACAGAAGAAACCGTTTGCAACGCCTTCAACGATTTCGTTGAAGTCACCAGCACGGTACGTAGGAGCACAACCTAGATGAGTACAAACACCTAATGCCACTAAGAATTCTGGATTTGGTGAACGGTGGCTATTAACCGCGTATTCTGGTTGTTGGTCTTCAATTGAATCAGGATCTTTTAACTGATCATTGTGCCCTGATTTCAACTGCTCTAATACTTCATCAGTACGGCGAACAACATATACCGGCTTACCACGCCATTTAACCCTAACTAACTGTCCAGGCGACATTTTGCTTACATCGTACTCCACTGGAGCACCTGCAGCTTTTGCCTTTTCACTTGGGTTCCACGATTTGATAAAAGGTACAGCAACACCTACGGTGCCAGCACCACCAACCACTGCCGTAGCAAGGGTTAGAAAGCGGCGACGACCATTGTTCTCTGGCGCACTACTCATCCACATATCTCCTGTTTAGATGCTTGGGGAAAGCATCACTATATTTACGGTTATTATTCTAATCGACAAAAATCAGCTTAAAAAAGCTAACTCACCTTAGTGTTTTAGTTTTTAAATTAATAACGACTAAAGCCAATTCTGCCTAGCAGACAGAAAATTTTACAAATTATAAGCGTTTTAAAACGAAAAATCACAGCTTATTCATTGGAAAAAGGTATAAATTTTTAGTTGAAGAGCGATTTAAATCAATTTTACTTCACGTCAGGATAGAAAATAGTCAAATTGAGAAAATTGCATCAATAATTAGTTATGTAACGAACAGATAATCATTATTCACTCACGTTAGTCATTAGTCGTATAGGGGGGGATTTTTTCAGTTAAAACTGCGACTGAAGTCGATTGAGGTAAGAAATCTTTGACACTTAGACCTTGTATAAATGAGCGCTCACTAGACTCAGTTCTGGTTCTGGCTTCGCACTAGCCTAAATCCATTTAATCATGAACTGCCAAGATGTTTCATTGAGCTTAGTGGGAGCGTTGAGAACACTGCTCTCGCCATCCGTGGTTTCGCAGTATTGCCTACATGGACGTAAGTACTTAGGCTTTGCAGAAGCATAAAGCCTGACGGTTCATCTCTCGGCTCTAACTCCTAAATCCATTTAGTCGTGAACATCCCAGCTCCTTGTCGAAATGATCTATTGAGATGAATGATCGCTTTGAGAACACAGCTCTCGCCATTGCCTACAGGGAAGTAGGTACTTAGAAAATGTCGGGAACAATTTTCTGCCATGACTACGCACTTGCGCTCGCTTTAGTCACGTCGCTCTTTGCCATGATAATCCATTAAGATTTGTGAGCGCTGAAAGAACACTGCTCTCGCCATCCATGGCTTCGCAGTATACGGTTCATCCCTGAACGTAAAAAACCCAGCCGAGGCTGGGTTTTTGTCGTTTTGCATTTGGAAAGGATTGTAAAACAATCCAAACCAAAATAACTGCATATAACGATTAACGTTTTGAGAATTGTGGCTTCTTACGTGCTTTACGTAGACCAACTTTCTTACGTTCAACTTTACGTGCATCACGGGTAACGAAACCAGCGCCACGAAGATCAGAACGTAGAGACTCATCAAATTGCATTAGTGCACGAGTGATACCGTGACGAATCGCACCAGCTTGACCAGTAGTACCACCACCTTTAACTGTAACGTTTACGTCGAACTTTTCGATCATTTCAACTAGCTCTAATGGTTGACGAACAACCATACAAGAAGTTGGACGACCAAAGAACTCGTCTAACGGACGGTTATTGATAGTAATGTTACCGCTACCTGCTTTAATAAAAACACGAGCTACTGAGCTTTTGCGACGGCCTGTGCCGTAGTATTGATTATCTGCCATTTGCTTAAATTCCGTATTAGATGTCTAAAACTTGAGGCTGTTGAGCAGCATGTTGATGCTCAGAACCCGCGTATACTTTCAACTTACGGAACATTGCGCGTCCTAAAGGACCTTTTGGCAACATACCCTTCACTGCTTTCTCGATGATTTGCTCAGGAGCTTTATCAAGTAACTTATCGAAAGTGATAGACTTAATGCCACCGATGTAACCAGTGTGGTGGTAGTAAGTTTTATCAGTGCGTTTTGCACCAGTAACAGCAATTTTTTCACAGTTTACAACGATGATGTAATCACCAGTGTCTACGTGTGGAGTGTACTCAGGCTTGTGCTTACCACGTAAACGTGAAGCAATTTCAGTAGCCAAACGACCTAACGTTTTACCGTCAGCATCTACAACATACCAGTCGCGTTTTACGCTTTCTGGTTTTGCGCTAAAAGTTTTCATTATATAAAACCCATATAAATTTTTTTATTTATGTCTTTACCTGCCAATTAAAGCAATCTAAAAACAATGTCCAGTGTGCTTGAATCTTACCCCTTCGAGCAATTTTCGAAAGCGTGCGCTGTATATTCTCGGGAAAAAGAACACACAACTGACTTGGGCAGGCGCAGGATTATACAAGAGAGGGAATGAAAAATCACCTGTTAATTGACAATTAATCTAGGTTTTTTCAGTTATTCAGCAGGATCAAGCCGTTTCGCTAAGTCCCTCACAAAAATAAGCAACTTAGCGAGTTATTAACGTCTATTAAGGTTTGTGTGCTTCAGCCAAATAATCATGTGATTGCATTTCTTGCAACCGGCTCAAACAGCGTCTAAATTCAAAATTTAGCTGGCCAGTCGTATAAAGCGATTCCATGGCAACCTCTGCAGAAATAATTAGTTTAACGCGGCGCTCATAAAATTCATCAACCATTGCAATGAAACGACGAGCGATATCATCTGTCGCTTGCCCCATCTGCTCAACATTACTAAGTAATACTGAATGGTAGCAGCGCGCGATCTCCATATAATCCACTTGGCTACGCGGCCCATCACAAAGCGAACGAAATTCAACAAGCAACACGCCGTCTGCGTCCAATCGCACATCAATAGCGCGTCCTTCGACGTCTATACTGCCGACGTCATGACCAGGTTCAGGTGCCAACTGGTCAAAATAGGTCAACAAATTACTGTCTGCTGTTTCATCTAATGGATAATGAAAAATTTCCGCTTGCTCAAGTGCGCGCAATCGATAATCGACACCAGAATCGACATTGACGACATCAGTGTTTTCATTGATTAACGTGATTGCAGGCAAAAAGCGTGCTCTTTGTAAACCGTTGCGGTATAAATCATCAGGCACAATATTAGAAGTCGCCACCAAAATAACGCCGTGACCAAATAACTCTTGAAACAAACCGCCAAGAATCATCGCATCTGTGATATCTGATACGAAAAACTCGTCAAAACAAATGATTTTAGCTTCTTTAGCGAACTGCTTAGCGATGATCTTTAATGGGTCACTTTGTCCCTGCAAAGATGTTAGTTCATGATGAACACGGTGCATGAAGCGGTGAAAGTGCACTCGCATTTTTTCTTCAAAAGGCAATGCTTCAAAGAACGTATCCACTAAGTACGTTTTTCCACGACCAACGCCTCCCCAAAAATAAATACCTTTAATTGATTTATCTTCGGTTTTACCACCAAGGAATGATTTCAATTTATGACCAAATCCCTTAGGCTTGTCCTGTGGCGCTGTTAGCTCATCATATAAACGTTGTAGATGCTTCACAGCGTTTTCTTGAGCAGCATCATAGCTAAAATCATCTCGCGTTAAGTCTTGTTGATATTTTTGTAACGGGGTAAGCTGAGACATAGATCGCGAATTTCCTTCAAACAATATTTGCGGTTAATTTAGGGACATTATTTTCAAAGCCAGAGATATTAGCACATTCGTTAAAACTGGCACTATCATTCTTTAGGAGACAACATGGATTTGACGATTAGCATTTTATTAATTGTTCTTGCTGCGGTTATCGGATTTATTATTGGTAGAGTTACGTCAAATAAGTCGACTGATAACAACGCTGAAAAAGCCAAAACACAACAGCTTGAAGCCGAGCTTAATCAATATAAACAAGATGTTGAGCAACACTTCGCATCAAGTGCAGAATTGCTTGGCAATATGGCAAAAGAATACCAAAACGTTTACCAGCATATGGCGCAAGCACAACAGAGCCTATTGCCGGATAGTGAAGTCAGCATCAAAATTCCATTTAAGGAAACTAAAGATACTAACTTAGTTCAAGACGCTATCGCAGATGTCGAGCTAGAAGCACAAGAAGCCGCGAATGACGTGCACGAATCAGCCACCGCTCAACCGAATGACTATGTGCAAGGAACTCACAATATCATTACACCAAAAGCTAACGACGATGACAAAGCATCAGCGTAATTAACACAATAAAGAACGCCAGCATCACTTGTTGATTCTGGCGTTTTTTTATACCTTAAGAAAGATATCAGTACAAAAAAAGACCTACTGTTGGTTGGTTCCTGTGTATTCTGGAACTATTCTAATTTACAGCAGTCCTCTGAAATGTACGTATTCTTTTAGTTTTGGAGAAATCAAAATATGACAGCCAAAAAACTTACCGTTATCAGTGCCGCATTACTCGCGCTTTCACTTGGATTAACTTCAGCGCCTTCTCACGCAGCATGGCCTAACTCAAGTAGCTCGGAACAAGTTTATAGCTTGGCGCCGATGTTAGAAAAAATCACCCCAGGGGTAGTTTCAATTTCAGTCGAGGGGACTCAAAAATCGAAAAATCGCATTCCTGAAGCATTTCGTCCATTTTTAGGCCGTGGTGGCCAACAGCGTGAACAACCGTTTAGAGGGTTAGGTTCAGGCGTTATCATTGATGCGGAAGAAGGTTACATTCTAACGAACCACCATGTTGTCGATAATGCAGATAAGATTAAGGTATCTTTAAACGACGGTCGCAGTTTTGATGCAAAAATGATTGGTTCAGATCCACAGAGTGATGTCGCCCTGCTACAAATTGAGCCAGACAACTTAGTGGAAGTAAAAAAAGCAAATTCCGACGATCTTCGTGTTGGTGATTTCACCGTTGCTATTGGCTATCCATTTGGCTTGGGGCAAACGGTCACCTCAGGTATTGTTTCAGCACTAGGACGTTCAGGATTGAACAATCAAAATTTGGAAGATTTCATTCAAACCGATGCAGCTATCAATAGTGGTAACTCAGGCGGCGCATTAGTGAACCTAAAGGGCGAGTTAATCGGTATCAATACAGCGATTATCGCTCCGACAGGTGGTAATGTCGGGATCGGTTTCGCAATTCCTATCAACATGGCAAGTAACTTAGTTAATCAGATAATCGAGTTTGGGGAAGTGAGACGCGGTGCATTAGGTATTTCAGGACAACCGCTTACTCAAGAACTTGCGGAAAGCTTTGGTCAAAAAACAAAACACGGTGCCTTTGTTAGTCAAGTGATGGAAGACTCCGCAGCGCAAGAAGCAGGCATTGAAGCTGGCGACATCATCATCAAAGTCAATGGTAAATCAATCAAAGGTTTTTCAGATCTTAAGGCCAAAGTAACGACCATGGGGGCGGGTAGTAAATTAAAAATAACCGTCGTTCGTGATGGTAAAGAAAAAACACTAAACGTAACACTCAAAAAGGCTGGCGGTGCCGATGTAAACGCCGCTGCTATTCACCCGAAACTAGAAGGTTCAACGCTATCAAATAGCGATGATGGCTCAGTAAAAGGCATTCTAGTTACTGATATACAACGTAACTCACCGGCTTTCCAAGCGGGACTACGTAACGACGATATCATTATCGCTGCAGGTAGAACGCGTGTGAAAAGTGTCGGTGAATTACGTGAGTACATCAAGGATCACGAAGATGTTGCAGCGCTTCGCGTAAAACGTGGTAACAACGTGCTCTACATTATTATTAGATAGGTCAATCTCGCTTTTATTTATCAAAGCTAGCCTCGTGCTGGCTTTTATTTTTCTCCCCAAAATTAACCGCTTATGTTAACCTTCTTGGTCAGCGATTTTTACGAGATTACGATGTGTTAAAAGGGATCACTTCAACAATAAAAGCAGCGGCTTTCGGGTTAATTATTGGCGCACTTATCGTGATCGTCTTACCGACAACACGTACTGCGATATTGAGTGCAGTGAAGCAGTGGTTAGTTATTCATACTGCGCCGGTGTCTTATTCTTATGCCATAAAACGTGCTGCGCCCGCAGTCGTTAATATTTACTCAATAACTCAGCACCGCACTCCGCTTAATGAAGTTGATATGCGCAGACGAGGTCTCGGCTCAGGCGTTATTATGTCGGCTAACGGCATTATCTTAACCAATTTACACGTTATTGCAGGTGCCGATATCATTTATGTCGCTCTACAAGATGGTCGTCGTGGCGTTGCAAGTATAATAGGCACAGATCCCCTCACCGACCTCGCTGTTTTAAAGATTAAATTAGACAATTTGCCATTTATCCCTGTTAGCCTTAAGCACAATCCTCAAGTGGGTGATTTAGTTTTTGCGATTGGTAATCCCTATAATTTGGGTCAAACCATCACTCAAGGGATTATTAGTGCAAACGGTCGAAAAACGCAGGTTTTTCCAAATTATTTCGTAGACTTAATTCAAACTGATGCTGCTGTTAACGCAGGAAATTCTGGTGGTGCATTGATTAATTCACGGGGCGAACTTGTGGGTATCAATAATGCCAACTTTAATACCTTCATGAATGAAACCAACGGCAACACGAGTAACGGAATAAGTTTTGCCATTCCCGCGAAATTGACTTTCAGTATTCTCAAAGAACTGCTTACTGAAGGCTATGTTTCCCGTGGTTCATTAGGCTTTGATGGTGAAACGGTTGTTAGTAATTCAACATTCAATATCGATATTGGTGCGGTCAGAGTCACAAATGTCTATCAGGAAGGTCCAGCTTATGCAGCCGGGTTACGTACTGCTGATGTCATTACCAAGGTCAACGGCAAACAATTCAATAATTTAAGCGAATTACGCTATCAGATCGAAACAACTAAACCGGGTAATACAATAAACTTTACAGTAGTTAGAAATGGCCAAGATATCGAACTATCAATGGAAACTGTTGAGCTAGGTAGCTTTTAATACTCATAAAAAAGGCGCTAACTAATCAAGTTAACGCCTTTCATTTGCTATAAAGATAAAAGCTTAGTCATTTAAGCGAACGATCGTCGCACCTAGGCCATTAAGCTTTTGTTCGATTTTTTCATAGCCGCGATCAATATGATAAATACGATCAACAACAGTCTCGCCATCACTTACCAAGCCTGCAATCACTAAACTCGCAGATGCACGTAAATCTGTTGCCATCACCTGAGCACCACTTAAACGCTCTTTACCGTGACAAATAGCGGTGTTGCCTTCTAATTCGATAGTAGCGCCCATACGTTGTAATTCAGGTACATGCATAAAACGGTTTTCGAAAATGGTTTCAACAACATTCGCATTACCATTAGCCAATGCATTTAAAACACAAAATTGAGCCTGCATATCTGTTGGAAATGCAGGATGTGGCGCCGTCTTAATACTTACAGCGTTTGGTTGTTTGCCATGCATATCAAGGCTGATCCAATCATCACCCGTACTAATATCAGCCCCTGCTTCTTCCAGTTTGGCAAGAACAGGTTCAAGTGCACTAGCATCAGCATTTAAACAGCGAATTTTTCCGCGTGTAATTGCTCCTGCGACTAAAAAGGTGCCTGTTTCTATACGGTCAGGCATAACTCTATATTCGACGGCATTTAAGCGCTCAACGCCTTCTATAGTAATAGTCGCTGTACCCGCACCAGAGATTTTAGCTCCCATTGCGATGAGATAGTTTGCCAAATCAACAATTTCAGGTTCACGAGCACTATTTTCAAGAATTGTCGTCCCTTGAGCTAAAGCGGCTGCCATCATCAGATTTTCAGTTGCACCAACACTCACCATATCCATAAAGATAGTAGCGCCTTGCAAGCGTCCATCAACACGAGCTTTAATGTAACCATTATCGACACTGATATCAGCGCCCATTTGCTTAAGACCCTGCAAATGCAAATTAACAGGTCGCGCGCCAATGGCACAGCCACCGGGCAAAGAAACGTCTGCTTCACCAAAGCGAGCGAGTAAAGGTCCTAACACCAAAATGGACGCGCGCATCGTTTTGACGAGATCATAAGGTGCGCAATATTGATTGATACTACAAGCATTCACCTGAAACAGGTTGTTATCAAAAGTGACGTTAGCGCCTAAGCTCTCTAGTACTTTACCGGTTGTTAAAATATCATTTAGCTCAGGGACATTAGTAATTCTTGTGTCGCCAGTCGCCAGAATTGTTGCCATTAGAATCGGTAATGCAGCGTTTTTAGCACCAGAGATGGTGACATCGCCTTGTAAACTATCGACGGCAGTGATTTTCAATTTTTGCACATTAACGCCTTAACTTAATGGATTAAGTAGTTGCTCACGCTTCCATTTTTCAGGGGTAAACGCTTTAATTGATACTGCATGTACAGCACCAGATGCAATAACTTCATTAAGCGGTGCATAAATAGCTTGTTGTTGCTTTACACGGCTCATGCTTTCAAACATGTCAGAAACCGCAATCACTTGATAGTGGCCATTTTCGCCTTTTACATGCAATTCATCTAATGAAAGCTGCGCCGCAATAAGCGCTTTAATTTCTTCAATTTCCATAACAACCTCTAATTCTTAATTTTGTAATAACGGCTCAGCATTATATAGCGCTATTAACTTGCTCAGCGCAGTCGTTGCGCCTTTATATTGCAGCTTGATTTTTTTCGACTGACAATATTGCTGTAGTTCAATAAGATACGCTAAGCCAGCACTATCAACATGAGATAGCTGTGCTAAGTCTACGGTTAGCTGGTCATTATACTGTTGCATCTTCTTTTTAATAGGAAATAATGAAGGAACTGTCGATTGCGACAGTTTTCCATTCAATACTACCGTATTTTCATTTTCTGATTGCCACGTGATAGTCATTTATTGAGCCTTCGCTTCCACCGACTCCGCAGCTTTCTTATTAAGCTGTGTTATCAAGTAATCAAATCCTTTCTTATTGATGATGCCATCAAATTCTTTAGCTTTAGTTGCCACCATGCTTAAGCCATTACCAGCTACCATGTCATAAGCTTTCCAATTACCAGTCTTTTTACTTTTACGTAATTTGAATTCAATATCAATTGGAGGTCGTTGCGCGTCAACAATAGTTACTTTAACAGTAACCACTTTTTTGCCTGTGATGTCACCTGCTGGTGCATAAACAATTTTTTGATTGTCATAAAGCGTAAAGATGTTGGCATAGGTAACAACTAAGTAATCTCGGAATGCTTCACTAAATTCGCTAAATTTCTTTTCTTTTTTAGCTTTCTTATAGTGTTTATTACCTAATACTGTTGCTGCTGCGCGTTTATAATTGATATAAGGCATCAACTCTTGTGCAACAATCACTTTAAGGTGATTCAAATCTTTATCGATGAGGTCTTTTTCTGCGCGAAAACGCGAAAATGTTGCTTCACTCGCATTCTTAATCATCACGTGAGGATCTTTCATATCAAACAGTGGCTTGTCTGCCGCCGCTGTATTTAATGAAAATGTGCTAGCTACAAACGCTAACGTTAACCCGATATTTTTAATTAATGTTTTCATACTATTACTCCTAGTCTTCACTATTTCCGTATAGGAACTGACCGATCAAATCTTCAAGTACCATTGCTGAACGCGTATCTTCAATGAGATCGCCATCGGCCAAAATCTCGGTTTCTTCATCAACAAAGCCCGGTGTTAAACCAACGAACTGCTCACCTAATAAACCAGAAGTTAAAATGGCTACCGAACTAGAATCAGGAAACTGATTAAAATTAGTGTCAATTTCCATCACGACTTTCGGAGCAAAATCTTCATCAAGACTAATCGACGCAACACGGCCAACAACAACAACAACAAC
>OJBM01000047.1_pt1 | contig 71008 bp, 68 predicted proteins | sample 1591061 | NCBI WGS metagenome assembly OJBM01 (sample SAMN05416872, study PRJEB24817) | seawater metagenome | isolation source: Sea water | place: Canada:Atlantic | collected 2013-11
ATGCCTTGGCGAGCTTTGGTAAACCTTTCCCCATCATGCCCACAGGGTCTTGGGATCCGCCCATAATCAAAATGGGTAAATTGCTCTGAACGTTTTCTAATGTCCCTTTAGAATATAACTGCACTAAAGCGGATAGGAAATCGTGCCATAGGCCGGTACTGCAAGGAAAGCCGCATAATGGATCTGATATGTAGAGGTCCACCTGTTGATTGTCTCGGCTTAACCAGTCGAATTCAGTTCTATTAGGCTTAAAGGCTTGATTAAATGTGCCAAATGACAAGAATTGTAAAAGACCACTGCTTTTATTCGGACCTAGTCTTTTGCGTTCTATTTTTGCAACAAACTTTCCTGCTTTACTTAATAATACTGGTTGTAGGTTTGAGCCTGACAGTACAAGGCCATCAATTTTACGTGTGCAGTTAGCTAGATAAGATTGAACAATAAATGACCCCATGCTGTGGCCAAACAAATAATAAGGCAGGGTAGCATCACAGGCCTCGTCTCTTACTACTTCTAAGTCTTCAAGCACTTTTTCCCAGCCTAAGTCTTTGGCATAAGAGCCCAATTGAGTTGTCTTGCTTTCGCCATGACCCCTATGGTTATGGGCGACTACGGCATATCCAGCTATGACTAATTGCTGAGCAAAATGATGATAGCGCTTAGCGTGTTCAGCCATGCCATGATTAATATGTACCCAAGCTTTGGCTTCATGATTTGGCCAAATATAGGCTTGAATTTGATGGCCATCTTTGGCAAATATAATTTTCTCTATCATGATTTTGGCTCTTATTTTTAAGTATTACATGTACCATAACATCGCTTAATTATGTATCTAAAAAAAGCCCCGCCTATAAATAATTGTAGGGCGTGTCTATAAATTGATCATGGGTAGGCGTCAGGTGGTTTTAGGGGCTTTGCGCAACGTGGCAAAGCTGGTAATCTTGCGGCTCTTCCAGAAGTTTCTGTATGATAACTGTACAATAATAATAAACTTTAGGCTTAACAAAAATTTAAGTGGGGCGGTATGAACCAGAATTTTTTTAGTGATAAATATCCAAAAGGTGTTCCTGCATCTGTTGATGTTGAAAAGTACAAGAACGTTGTAGAAGTTTTCAACAAAAGCGTTAAAAAATTCGCCGATCGTCCAGCTTTTACAGCGTTAGGGCAAACCCTAAATTACGGTGATATTGATCGTTTATCTGCCAACTTTGCTGCCTATCTTCAAAACGAAACAAAATTACAAAAGGGTGATCGAATAGCCGTTCAATTGCCTAACTTGTTGCAATACCCAATAGTGGTGTTTGGGGCTATGCGTGCGGGTTTAATTGTGGTGAATACCAACCCTCTTTATACCGAAAGGGAAATGGAACATCAGTTTAACGATTCAGGTGCTAAAGCCTTGGTTGTATTGGCTCAAATGGCCGGTAAAGCAGAGCGTGTTGTTGCAAAAACTCAAATAGAACAAGTGATTGTTACCCAGGCGGGTGATATGTGCAGCCCCCTTAAGCGCACACTTGTAAACTTTGTGATTAAGAATGTTCGTAAAGAAGTTGAAGCTTATTCTTTGCCTGGCCATAAAAAATTATTAGATGTATTGAAGGCCGGTACCAAGTCTCAGTACAAAGAAGTAGAAGTGGCGCCAGATGATATCTGTGTATTGCAATACACAGGTGGAACCACTGGTGTGGCAAAAGGTGCCATGTTAACCAACCGCAACCTAGTATCTAATATGATGCAGGCGCACCCATTCTTCATTATGGGGTTAGGCGATAATAAAAATGATGAGGACTCTAAAAATATTATTGCTCCTCTGCCTCTTTATCACATCTATGCCTTTACTGTTAACTGCATGATTTTAATGGAAACGGGTAACCACAACGTATTAATCCCAAATCCTCGCGATCTTATTGGCTTTATTAAAGAGCTTAAGAAATGGAGAGTGGATGCCTTTTTAGGTTTAAACACTTTGTTTGTAGGGCTTTGTAATAATGAAGACTTTAGAAATCTAGATTTTAGTTCTATGAAATTGACCATTTCCGGCGGCATGGCGTTAACCAAAGATGCTGCTGATACATGGAAAAAAGTAACTGGTTGCGATGTGTCTGAAGGTTACGGCATGACGGAAACATCTCCAATCGCTTCATTTAATCCTCCTGGTTATTCCCAGTTAGGTACAATCGGTATGCCAGTTCCAAATACGGTTTGTAAAGTTATTGGCGAAGATGGTGCTGACTTACCATTGGGTGAGTCTGGTGAGTTGTGCGTTAAAGGCCCACAGGTAATGAAAGGCTATTGGCAGCGTCCTGAAGCTACTGCTGAAACCATCACTGAAGATGGTTGGTTGAAAACCGGTGATGTGGCCGTGATTCAAGAAGACGGTTACATGAAAATTGTTGATCGTAAGAAAGACATGATTATCGTCTCTGGCTTTAACGTATACCCAAATGAGATTGAAGACGTGGTTTCTAGCCACCCTGATATTGTTGAATGTGCTGCTGTCGGTATTCCAGACAGTGTGAGCGGTGAAAAAGTGAAAGTCTTCGCTGTTAGCTCTAACCCTGCCTTAACAGAAAAAGACGTGACTAGCTTCTGCCGTGAACGTTTGACTGCTTATAAGGTGCCTAAATTAGTGGAGTTCCGTGAAGACTTACCAAAAACCAATGTAGGTAAGATTTTACGTCGCGAACTGCGAGATGAAGAAACCGCCTAGTCTCTTAGGCTGTTAGTGATATAAAACGCCCTCTATTGAGGGCGTTTTGCGTTCAGGGATGAACGTATGCAGCGAATCCATGGATGGATAGGAGCGGCGGCGTAGGGATGAACGTATGCCACGAATCCAGGGATGGATAAGAGTAACGGCGTACGGATGAACGTATGCCATGTACCCAAGGGTGGATTGAGAGTGGCGGCGTTAAGGGTGGAGGTAGCCATTAATCAAGTAAAAATGGCAGTGACAAAACCAATGTTTATTGCGGCCATAAGCAGGAAGATGCACCCGCGAGCATGTTCCTGTAATATCAGCGCCATTTTTACAATATTGGCCAATCTTATGTTCATCTCTTTGTCGGCCAGTTATATATTCAAATTCATTACGGGTATTTGAAATTCGTGTCAGATCAATTGAAACAGCTTGAACAATTATTACCGGCTTGCATGATTCAAAAGCGTTTTGCTTTTTCGCGTCAATTGGTAAAAATAAAGCAACTTCAAAAGCAAAATAAGCCCATTGAAGAGGCATTATTTAAGCTTTCAGCTCAAGTGGTAAAGAACGTCGAGCTGGCACAAAGTCGCGCAAACTCAACCCCTAAAATCACCTACGACGACCATTTACCCATAAGCCAAAAACGCGATGCTATATCAAAAGCCATTGATGAGAATCAAGTGGTGGTCATCGCAGGCGAGACAGGCAGTGGTAAAACCACGCAAATTCCTAAAATATGCCTTGAATTAGGCCTTGCCAACAACGGCATGATTGCTCATACCCAGCCCAGACGAATTGCAGCACGGTCGGTGGCACAACGCATTGCTGATGAAGTGCATGTGGAACTGGGTAATGAAGTGGGCTTTCAAATACGTTTTAGTGATCAATCTAAAGACACCACTTTAGTAAAGCTCATGACCGATGGTATTTTATTAGCAGAAACTCAGCATGATAAATTCCTAAATAAATACAGCGTTATCATCATTGATGAAGCTCATGAGCGAAGCTTAAATATCGACTTTTTGCTGGGTTATCTAAAACAATTATTATCTAAGCGCAAAGATTTAAAAGTGATTATTACATCTGCCACCATTGATGTGGAGCGTTTCTCAAATCATTTTGATAAGGCGCCGGTCATTGAAGTATCAGGGCGAACCTTTCCCGTTGAAACCCGTTACCGTGCGCTGTTAGATTTAGAAAAAGAAGACGAAGACAGTGAAGAAAGCGAAGGAGATTTATACCGAGGCATATTAGATGCCGTGGAAGAATTACAAACTGAAGATGCCCAACGCCAACAATTGGGTGACGTTTTGGTATTTTTAAGTGGTGAGCGAGAAATTCGTGAAACTTCTTTATTATTAAAGAAAGCCAATTATAAAAGCACCATTGTTTTACCCTTGTATGCGCGACTCAATAGTTCTGAGCAAAATAAAATATTTAACCCCACATCGGGCCAGCGCCGCATTATTTTGGCCACTAACGTGGCTGAAACGTCATTAACAGTGCCCGGTATTCGCTATGTTATTGACACAGGTGTTGCGCGAATAAGTCGTTACAGCTATCGCTCTAAGGTGCAGCGCTTACCTATAGAAGCTATTTCACAGGCCAGTGCCAATCAACGTAAGGGTCGTTGTGGGCGTGTCAGTGAAGGGGTGTGTATTCGCTTATATAGCGAAGAAGATTTTAATTCTCGTCCTGAATTTAGCGAACCTGAAATACAACGCACCAATTTGGCCGCCGTTATATTGCAAATGCTGTCACTTAAATTAGGAGACGTCACTGATTTTCCTTTTGTGGATGCCCCTGATAACCGCTTTGTAAAAGATGGCTACAACCTATTAAAAGAACTTGGCGCCATTTCATCTGGTAATTCTATTAATTCGGTGGGCATGGCGCTCTCTAAATTACCAGTAGATCCTCGTATTGCTCGTATGCTAATTGCAGCGGGTAAGAATAATTGTTTGTCGGAATTACTAATTGTTGCTGCTGCCTTAAGTATTCAAGATCCAAGAGAGAGGCCAGAAGAAAAGAGACAGGCGGCCGATCAAAAACATGCCGAGTTTAAACATGAAGATAGCGACTTCTTAACGCTTTTTAATATCTGGCAACGTTTTGAAGAAGAGCGTCAAAACGGCACAAATAATCAGCTACGACAATTTTGCAAAAAGAATTTTTTAAATTACATGCGTATGCGCGAATGGCGGGATGTGCATTACCAATTACGTTTGCAATGTAAGCAGTTAAAGCTAACTGAAAACTCTGAAGCGGCTGGCTACGCCACTATTCACCAAGCAATTTTGACGGGCTTTTTAAGTCACATTGGTAACAAGTCAGATGAAGGAGATTATCACGGTGCTCGTAATCGTCGCTTTATGCTGTTTCCAGGAAGTGGCATTTTTAAAAAGCGCCCGAAATGGGTGGTAACCGCTGAATTAGTGGAAACCAGCCGTTTATATGCCCGTATGAATGCCAAGATAGAACCGGAATGGCTAGAGCCTCACGCAGGACACTTGGTTAAGAAAAAATATCTTGAACCTCATTGGTCCAGTAAGCGTGGCCAGGTGGTGGCTTATGAACAAGTCTCTTTGTTTGGGCTGGTTATTGTGCCTAAAAGGGCTATTGCTTATGGCAATATTGATGAACCCATCAGTCATGATATTTTTATTCGCGAAGCACTGGTATTGGGGAATATTCGCACTAAGGGCGCTTTTCTTAAGTACAACCAAAACCTAATTGCTGAAATTTCAGAATTAGAGGATAAAAGTCGGCGCCGCGATATTGTCGTAGATGAAGAGCGATTATATGAATTTTACAGTGAGCGTGTGGCTCAACACATTACTTCCACTGCCAGTTTTGAAAAATGGCGTCAGCAACAAGATGACGGTTTATTAAAAGCCACCAAATCATATTTAATGCAGCATGGGGCAGAGAATGTCACTGAAGCACTTTTCCCCGATCACTTCTCTCAAAGCAGCATTATTTACCCATTAGCTTACCGTTTTGAGCCCACCCATAATGAGGACGGTGTCAGCGTGAGAGTGCCCGTTGCCATGTTAAAGCAATTGCCAGTGAGCCGCTTACAGTGGTTAGTTCCCGGCATGATTCGCGACAAAGTTATTGCGCTGGTAAAAAGTTTAAGTAAGACCATTCGTAAACAACTGGTGCCAGTCCCAGATTTTGTAGATGAATTCTTGGCTAAGAATCAGGCTTGTGATCAACCTATAACAGATGTGTTATCGCAGTTTATTTACCAAACTAGGCGAATAAAAGTGAATGCTGAAGATTGGAATCTTTCTCAGCTAGATAGGCATTATCTAATGAATATCCAAGTGGTAAACGATGACAATAGCATGATCGTTCAAGGTCGTAATTGGCATGATTTACTAGAGGAAGTGGGCGACAGGGCCAATGTGGCGGTACAAGCAAAAGGGAATGATCTAGAGCGTAAAGATATAAAACGCTGGGATTTAAACAGCTTGCCGGAAACTTACCACATGAAGCAGGCAGGAATACAAGTCACCTTATTCCCAGCCTTAATAGATGAGCAATCAAGTGTCTCTCTACAATTATTAGAGCGCAAAGATGAAGCAGACCTTAATACCCGCTTGGCGGTGTATCGACTATTACAGTTAGAGCTTACGGATCAAGTGAGCTGGATACACAAAGAAGTGCAAAAACGTTTGGTTCAAGAAATTATTTATTATTCTAACATTGGTAATAAAACAGAGTTATTAAATGGCGTGACACAATTAGTGTTCAAATGCAGTTTTGAGTTTATTGACATTCCCAGAAATGAAGATGCCTTTAACGAAATAAAGCAACAAGGTCGTGGAAAAATTGGCCAAACTCTAGATGACATAGTGGGTTTAATAAAACAAATTATGTCTGAATATCATCTATTGAAAAAGAAAATGAAAAAGCAAAATCAACTAGCCTTTGCCTTTGCGGTGAGCGATATTAACGGTCAAGTTTCACAAATTATGCCTAAAGGTTTTATTGGCTTAGTGGATTATGAATCGCTTAAACATTATCCAAGGTATATTAAAGCGATGATGATACGCATGGACAAGCTGCAGGGAAATTTGCAAAAAGACAAACTTTTGCAATTGAAAATCATGGATTGGCAAGAACAATATCAGGATTTGTTGGGCAAGTTGCCAGCTCATTTGAACTGTTATCCTGAAGTACTGCCGCTTAATTGGATGATGCAGGAATTTCGAGTGTCTTTATTTGCGCAAGAATTAGGCACTGCTATTCCTGTTTCAGAAAAGCGTTGGAAGGCACAATTTGAAAAAGCATTACAAAGTGTCAATCAATAACGAATAAGCTGTGGCACACTGTGGTACATATTTTTCAATGAATGATTAAACCTATCGAATGGCCAGTGACTTTGGTTCACAAAAGTCACACAAAGTATTCGCCGCTAAGGGGTATACTGGCTTATATTCGATTACAACTAAAAATAATTATTTAAGTCTGCTGCTAAGTGGCATCCCCATGGGGATTGCATTATAGTTTTGTCTCAATATAAATTATGTACATGTGCGCAATTTAGAGTCAGAGCCGCTAGGGAATGCACGGCCAACAATATTAGAACGTATTAGGGGAAGTTTAGTGAAACAAGTGGTAATCAGTGGTACAGGTCTATATACCCCAAGTCATTCCATTTCAAATGATGAGCTAGTCGCAGCGTTTAACGCTTATGTTGATGACTTCAACGAAACAAATAAAGCTGCGATAGAAGCGGGTTCGGTGCAAGCTTTGGCTCAAAGTAGTAGCGCCTTTATTGAAAAGGCCTCGGGCATTAAAAGCCGCTTCGTCATTGATAAAGCCGGTATTTTAGACCCCAAGAGAATGACGCCTTATATTGCTGAGCGCAGCAACGATGAGCATTCCATTCAGTGCGAAATGTCCATTGTGGCCGCTAAGCAAGCTCTACAGCAGGCTGGTAAGACAGTTGATGACGTGGACATGGTGATTGTAGCCTGTTCAAACCTACAGCGTGCTTACCCAGCTGTGGCCGTTGAAGTGCAAACAGCCCTGGGCATTCAAGGCTTTGCTTATGATATGAATGTTGCCTGTAGTTCTGCCACATTTGGTATTCAGTCGGGTGTTAACGCTATTCAGGCGGGCTCTGCCCGTTGCGTGTTGATGCTTAACCCTGAAATTTGCAGCAGCCATTTAAACTTTCGTGATCGCGACAGTCACTTTATTTTTGGTGATGCTTGTACAGCGGTTATTTTAGAAGACAGTGAGCAAGCCGTTAGCTCAGTGCAATACAATATTTTGGGTACCAAGCTGCAAACGGTTTTCTCTAACAATATTCGAAATAACGCTGGTTTCCTGAACCGCTGTGACGAATCTGGCTTGGGCAAACCTGATAAGTTGTTTATTCAGAACGGACGCAAAGTATTTAAAGAAGTATGTCCTATGGTGGCAACTCAAATATCAGAGCACCTTGAAGAGCTCTCAGTGTCTTCAGATCAGCTTAGTCGTATGTGGTTACACCAAGCCAATTTAAGCATGAACCAGCTTATTTCGAAGCGTGTATTGGGCCGTACGGCCGAAACCCATGAAGCCCCGGTGATTCTAGACAGTTATGCTAATACCAGCTCGGCGGGCTCTATTATTGCTTATCACCTTCATAAAGAAGACCTTAATAGCGGTGACTATGGGGTGATTTGCAGTTTTGGGGCGGGATACTCCATTGGCAGTGTAATTGTGCAAAAGTGCTAATCGGACACAATCAACACTTTTTATAATTTTAGGGCCTTTTAAGGCCCTTTTTTGTGGGTGAAAGTTTAAAAATATTACCCAAATGTAATACTTTTGTGATGATTTAAAAAATACGACATTTTTATTAATAAATGCCATTTATTTCTCATTAAAAATGAACCATCTTTCTTGGTGTAACTCCTATTAGGTATTGAAAATAGAGCTTGATTCTACTTTCAGCCAATAACTAATAATTTTATACATAATGAGGGGACTCTCATGGCGAATAACAAAATGAAACCTTTGGCGATGGCATTTGGTGCATCACTTCTAGCAAGCGTTGCAACGACCACAGTGGCAGCTGAAAACCCGTTTGTTTCTCAGTCTTTAGAATCTGGCTACAAAGTAGCGATGGAAGGCAAGTGCGGCGAAGGTAAGTGCGGTGGTGATAAGGCTGCTAAAGAAGGTAAGTGTGGTGAAGGTAAGTGCGGTGGTGATAAGGCTGCTAAAGAAGGTAAGTGTGGTGAAGGCAAATGTGGTGGTGATAAGGCTGCTAAAGAAGGTAAATGTGGTGAAGGCAAATGTGGCGGCGATAAAGCAGCCAGTAAAACCAAAGAAGGCAAATGTGGCGAAGGCAAGTGTGGTGGTAAGTCTTAACGGCTAATGGAAAGGAACGCACATGACGCTTAACGGTTCTGGTCTGGGGTTACGCCGAGGCATGATGGAAGAAATGAAACAACTGACGACTCAGGATGTGGATTTTCTAGAAGTAGCCCCTGAAAACTGGATAGGCGTTGGTGGGCGTTTGGGAAAGGCGTTTCGGGAATTTACCGAGCGCTTTCCTTTTGCTTGTCACGGTTTGTCGCTCTCTATTGGCAGCCCTGACGAGCTAGATATTGAGTTCGTGAAATCTGTAAAGTCATTTATGGATGAACACGATATCAACATTTACAGTGAACACTTAAGTTATTGCAGTAATGAAGGTCACATGTATGACCTTTTACCCATACCGTTTACAGAAGAGGCTGCTAACTATGTGGCCAACCGCGTTAAACAGGTGCAGGATATTTTACAGCGCCCGTTAATTCTTGAAAACGTTTCCACCTATGCATCCCCAGGCCAAGAGATGTCAGAACTCGACTTCATGACTCACGTACTGAATAAAGCCGACTGTAAAATGCTATTAGATGTGAACAACGTTTATGTAAATAGCATTAATCACGGTTTTGATGCCAAGCAATATATAAAAGCACTGCCAACTAATCGAATTGAATATATGCACGTGGCGGGGCATTTTGATGAAGCTGAAGACTTACTGGTCGATACCCATGGCGCCAGCATTAAATCACAAGTCTGGGAGCTGTTAGCGTTAAGTTATGCTCAACATGGTCCATTACCGACTTTACTTGAACGGGATTTTAACTTCCCGCCCATGAGCGAATTGCTTAGGGAAATTAATCAAATTAAACAATACCAGCAAGGGGCTCAGCATGAACGCCAACTTGCCTAAATCATTATTACCTTTTCAGGAAGTGCAAAAGCGTTTTTCCCAAGCCATTCGCGACCCTGAAAATCATCCGCATATTGAAGGCATTGAAAATCGTCGTCTTAAAATATACAGCGAGTTATTCTTCAACAATGTTGAGGGGTTTATTAGCGGCGGTTTTCCAGTTTTAAAAGAGTTATTAACCGGTCAGCAATGGACCACCCTAGTACGAGATTTCTTTATAAACCACACGTGTGCCAGCCCTTATTTTTTAAAAATCAGTGAAGAGTTTCTAGATTACCTACCCAGTAGCAGCTTGGATTTTTTACCTGAGTTTAGCTACCAATTAGCACATTGGGAATGGTTGGAATTGCATGCAGATGTATACCCAATAACGAAGCCAAAGCCGGCTCCTACACAGCTTCTTGAAAACCAAGTGCTTAGTATCATCGAGAGTGCATGGTGTCAGGCTTATGATTTTCCTGTACACACCATAAGTGCGGATAATTTGCCTGAACAACAAGCTACCTACTTATTGATTTACCGAAACCATGATTTGGAAGTAGGCTTTAATGAACTCAATCCATTAAGTGCCGTGTTATTTGAAAGTCTGCAAAACAATACTGAGCAATCTAGTGAAGCCATCCTTAAAAATATTGCTGATCAATTCAACATGGAAGAGAGCACGGTGATTAATGGAGGTCAGCAAATCCTTACTCAGTGGCTAGAGCTGGGCATATTGATTGAATTAAATTAAACGATTTTTACTAACAACAAAGTACCTGACTATGTATCAACTATATAAACAAAGCCATGATTGGTTAGATAAATCCCGTAAACTTGATTTTCTTGGCCCCTTGCTGCTGCGATTGTATTTAGCCCCAGTATTTTGGTTGGCTGGAACCAATAAGTTAGCTGACATGGACAGCGTTATCAGTTGGTTTGGAAATGATGATTGGGGCTTAGGTTTGCCTATTCCTGCTTTTTTTGCTTGGGCGGCAGTATTAACGGAAGTGTTAGGAGCCATTCTATTGGTCGCTGGGCTGGCGGTGCGTTGGATTAGCATTCCGCTCATGATTACGATGTTAGTGGCCATGTTTGCCGTGCATTGGCCCAATGGCTGGCAAGCGGTAGCTGACCCCATGTCAGCGTTTGCTGGTGAAGGCGTGGGTGAGGCGATTCGCCGTTTAGACATTGCAAAAGATATTCTTAAAGAACACGGTAACTATTCTTGGTTAACCGAAAAAGGCAGTTTAGTGGTAAGTAACAACGGCATCGAATGGGCTTTCACTTATTTTGTCATGTGTTTGGTGTTGTTTTTTAATGGTGCTGGTCGCTATGTAAGTGTTGATTATTATTTGGCTAAAAAATTTAAGTAAATTCCTTTATTGGCCATAAAAAAACCGAGCATTGCTCGGTTTTTTTATGGCTTTTAAGATTACAGTGACAAGTTAAGTTTTTAAATCGTGCCGGTTTTAGCAGCTTTTCCAATACAGGGTAGTCACTAGAGCCTTTGGCTCTTTCTAGGTGAAAGGCGAATGCCCACTTTACTTGGTCCAATTCTGTCACATACTGCATGCACCGCCTCCATCATGAATTGCAGACGATTATCAATATTGCCGCCATATTCGTCATTGCGTTGGTGGCTGCTGTCACGGGTGAACTGGCCAATTAAAAATCCGTTGGCACCGTGTACTCCACCCCATCTAAACCGGCATCGACTGCCCGCTGAGCCGCTGCTGCATATCTTTCAATTTGTTGTTTGATCTCTTTTGGGTTAAAGACCTTGCTTGTTCAAAAGCGCGATCGCGCCCCTTAGGTGTAGGTAGCTGTCCATTTAAAGAAAATTCACTTGCCGAAACAGCTTGCTGCCCTTCAATAAAGTCGGGTGAACAGCCGCACCAATGTGCCAAATTTACACAAAAATAACGACATGTTTTTCATGTGCTCCGCGAGCAACTTTTTTGCCAGTCATCTTGCTATGCTTGGTTAAATTGGGTGGCTCAAAGTGAGAAGCGCAATGAAGGTGTGTGCTTAAGCAGGTATCAAAGCGCCATCTTGGCATACAAGTAGCCGTTTTGCACATGGTTCTCTAGCCTTTTAATGCCTTGGTTGGCATGGGTAGATGAGTACCTTGGCCATGTGAGGCTCCATTTTAGGAGTAAATGAAAGCCCAGTTACAACGTAAAGCTAGGAACTAGCCATTAATGGACAAATTGGGCTGGTTAAATAGGGCAAGTCATAAATATTTCATAAAAATTTCACCTAATGGTTATGAAAATGAAAGATTGTAACAAAAGTGTCATATTGTCTTTGTAATATTGCTGTCACTTAATTCAGACACAAAAATAGGTGAACAAAATGAAAAAGTCCTTACTTGCATTAGCCACTTCCATGGTAATGGTTTCAACTGCTCAGGCAGACGCTAAATTTTACGGCAAAATGAATGTTTCTCTTGCCTATCAAGATGAAGCAGAAACCTTCACTTTAAACAGCAATGCCAGTCGCCTTGGTGTGAAAGGTTTTGAAGAAATCGGTTCTACTAAAGTTATTTATAAAGCGGAATATGAAGTGGCCATTGATGATGGTTATGCTACGGATGATGGTACTGATACAAATACAATTAAGCCTCGTGACGCTTACATCGGTTTGGCTTACAGCGGCATGGGTAGCGTTAAAATGGGTAACATGGATACCCCTCTTAAAAAGTCACAGGGTAAGTTCGATTTATTTAACGATGTAGTAGATATTAAAAATGTATTGGATGGTGAGAATCGTTTAGGTAATTCAATCAATTATACCACTGAAAAAATGGGTGGGTTTCAAAGTTCTGTTTCGGTGATTTTGTCTGAAAGCGATACGACTGAAGGTATTTCTGCTAATGCCATTTACAATGTAGGCGCTTTATATGTAGCGGCTGCTTTCGATAATAAAGTAAAAGGCGCCGAAGGTACTCAACGTATTACGGCTATTTACACCTTGGGTGATGTAAAAGTAGGTGCGCTTGTAAATAATGTTGATTCTGATGATGTGACAGACGGCGAAGACGAATTAGGTTACGCAGTGAATGCATCTATGAAAATGGGCATGAACACCTTGAAAGCGCAATATGAAGCAGGCGATCAAAAAGTAGAAGGTGCTACCAGCACCACAGTGGGCATGGATCATAAATTGGGTAAAGCCACGAAAGCATTTGTATTTGTAAATCAAATGACAGCAGATGCAGTTGGTGTTGAGGACGAGACAACCCTAGCGCTGGGTCTTGAGCACAAATTCTAATTTATACTGATCCAAATAGCCTTGAAATTACAGCCCCTTATTAGGGGCTTTTTTATGCAAGGTGCATTGTTCTTAAGCTATACGTGATCATTTACAGTCTTATTTCTGCTGACATTTCACTTAACTTCTGACTAACGCCATGGGCTTAATTGAATTTGCTATGCTAACTATATTGAGTTTCTAACACCTGCTTGTTTTAATGTGCGCTCATTTTAGGGAAGCAGCTAATGCGTTTAATGTCTTTATTGCTCTGTATGAGCCTTTCATGGTGTGTTCAAGCCAATGAGCAAGACCCTTGGGAGTCTTGGAATCGTGGTGTTTTTGAATTTAATGACACTATGGATCATTACGCTCTTAAGCCTGTGGCACAAGCCTATCGCAATGTGGCACCTGCGGCCGTGGACGATGCCATTAGCAATGTGTTCAGTAACCTTGGGGAGCCCATAGTTATTGTGAGTGATTTAGCCCAAGGAAAATTTCTTCAATCGCTTTCTGATACGGGCCGCTTCCTAATTAATTCTACCATTGGAATTTTGGGCATTTTTGATGTGGCAAGGCACATGGGCCTTGAAAAACATAATGAAGATATTGGCCAAGCCATGGCTTTTTGGGGGATTTCTTCAGGTCCTTATTTGGTTTTGCCTCTTTTAGGCCCAAGTACCGTAAGAGATGCATCGGGTCTATCTATTGAAACCTTTGCGCTGACACCGGTTGATGTGCGAAAGCAAACCATAGACAGCACCGAACTGTATTACAGTACTGTTTATGCGCAATATTTGGATGTTCGTGCTGATTTAATCTCTAGTGAAGGCCTCATTAGTGGCGATCGCTATTCGTTTATTAGAAGCTTTTATTTGCAGCGTCGTGAATATTTAATTAATGACGGTGAAGTGGAAGACGAATTTAGCGATGACTTTGACGATGAGTTTGAAGAAGACTTCTAAAAAGAAGAACTTTAAAAGCAGGCCCTCGGATGTAGGGCCTAATCTTGTTTAGTGATTACCCTAAAATTTCAATAATCTCTGCACCGTAACAATACACGTCTCCGTCTTCCATGACCCTTCGAATTCGAATGCACGCATTAAGTGGTGCAAATTTGTTTTGATAGGAGGGCAAAAAGGCCACAGCTTCGTCGCCAATATTTAACTTTTCTTTCATTTCAATACACATGCCTGTGCCGCTCAAATCAAGACAAACACACTCTAAGGCGCGATCTCCAAGGGTAAGAGTGACAGGGCTTTCCACTCTCATGCGTATAAAATCGCGTTTTTCTTCATAGGCAGTGGCTAAGTTCATTATTATTAATCCTTTTCCAGGTGGCCGGCGCAAAATCTTCACCAGCAACTTTGTCAAAAAGTTGGCCTTCATTCAAGTATTTGTGTTTCAACTTGCTAACCCTGCAATTTGCGTGACAAAAATAGTAGTTTTTTAGATGGCGAGAATGATTATAATGAAGTGGATTGGCGGCGAATTCATACTTCTTGCGCCGCGTGGGAGTGCCATGTAAGGTGGCCCAGCTAAAAATAACAAGACGGTGAAGGCATCTGATGGAAGAGATAACCGGGAGAATTCTGGTCATCGATGATGAAGCTATCGTACGCAATAGCATCGTGGCTTATTTAGAAGACAGTGGCTTTGACGTACTTGAAGCTGAAAATGGTCGCGAAGGGGTGGCTTGCTTTAACAGCCAGTCTCCGGATGTTGTTTTGTGCGATTTACGAATGCCCCATATGGATGGTTTGGCTGTATTAAAAGAAATTAGCCAAACTCGCCCCAATACCCCCTTTATTGTTGTTTCAGGCGCTGGTGTCATGGCAGATGTAGTAGAAGCGCTTCGCTTAGGGGCCAGTGATTACCTCATTAAGCCTATAATTGACCTTGAAGTACTGGAACACAGTGTACGCCGTAACCTCAAGCAGCAGCGCCTCATTGAAGAAAATGCGGTGTATCGCAATCAGTTAGAAATTAAAAACAAAGAACTAGAGCACCGCTTGCAAGAGCTTCGCTTAGATCAACAAGCAGGCCGGGAAGTGCAAAAGCGCATGCTTCCAGACAATCAGTCTCAAATAGACGGCATAGAGTTTAATTATCACATCATTCCAAGCCTGTATTTAAGCGGTGATTTTGTCGATTACTTCCCTATTAGCGCCGATAAAGTGGTATTTTATATTGCGGATGTCAGTGGCCACGGGGCTTCTTCAGCATTCATTACAGTATTACTTAAGAACCTAACCAATCGTTTAAGGCGCAATTTGAGACGCCAGTCCACCGATGATCTACTCACACCTGATAAAGTCTTAAATCGCATTAATAAAGAGTTGGTGGATGCGGCATTGGGTAAGCATGTAAGCGTCTTTTGGGGCATGATTGATTTGCCAAGCAGAACGCTTTCTTATAGTGTTGCCGGCCAATATCCCATGCCTATTTTACGCAATCATGAGGGTGTACAGTTTTTAACCGGGCGATCTCAACCAGCTGGTCTCTTTGCCGAAGCGCAATACAGCACCTATTCTGTTGAATTAGGGGAAGAGTTTGAGTTAGTGGCATTGTCAGATGGTATTTTAGAAGTATTGGAGCATGATAGTTTGCTAGAAAAAGAAACTTGCTTAATGAATTGGGTAGAGCAAGGAAAACTCAATATTGGGAATCTGGAAGGGCTGTTGAACCTTCAAGAAGGTAAAGAGATTCCTGACGACATCACTTTGCTCACGCTTTCTAGGACGCTTTGAATATGGAAGCGGGAAAAATTCTGGTGGCGAAAAGCCAAGGCATATACATCGTCAAATTTGTTGGGGATGTGCGTTTAAACTTATGCACCACATTAGATCAATATACAGATCAAATGTTTGCCGACAGTGATTTTAAAACGGTTATTATTGATCTAACTGAAACTAAGTGCATTGACAGTACTTCCTTAGGGCAACTCGCTAAAATATCTATTTTATATAAAGAAAAATACGGACAATTGCCCACCATCGTGTCTATTCAAGAAGATGTAAACCGTATATTGATTAGCATGGGATTTGATAAAGTTTTTTATATCGTTAAAGAGTTGGTCTCCCGAGTGGAATACATGGAAGAATTGCCGCTTAAGTCAGTTGATGAAAAAGAAATGAAGCATCGAGTGTTGGAGGCGCATAAGTTATTAATGGATATGAATCAAAACAATCGCGCAGCCTTCCAAGATTTAGTCCAAAGTTTGGAAAATAATTAGTTTGCCTATGATCCCCACCGAGTTAGACACATCACCTAAACTGAATTCTAAAATTGCAACCGTATTGGGAGGTGGCAGCTTTGGCACCGCCATTGCCAATATCCTTGCCGAAAACGGTTTTCAAGTTCGCCAATGGATGCGCAGCGCCCAAGCCATCAGTGAAATAAATAGCATTCATGAAAACAAAAAATACTTACCCGGTGTTACCCTGCATGAAGGCATAGAAGCCACAGACGATATTGGCTATGCCGTGCAAGAATCCAGTGTTTTATTTTATTCAATTCCCAGTAAGTCATTTCGAGAAATAGTAGAAAAAACAAAAGACGTGGTCGTAAAAGAACAAATACTTATCAGTACTACAAAAGGCATAGAACCAGATGGGTTTAACTTGATGAGCGATGTATTGCGTCAAGTCTTTCCTACTAACTCTGTGGGTGTGATTAGTGGCCCTAATCTCGCCAAAGAGATCGCACAGGGACAATTGGCAGCCACGGTGATCGCCAGTAAAGATAAGCGTGTTCGTGATTTCATTCAACAAAGCCTAAGCTGCAAATTTTTTAGAATTTATGTCAATGCTGATATGTACGGCGTTGAATTAGGCGGCGCTCTTAAAAATATATACGCCATTATTACCGGCATGGCTGCGGCACTGGGCTATGGAGAAAATACTAAAGCCATGCTGATCACTCGAAGCTTGGCTGAAATGAGCCGATTTGCTGTTTCTCAAGGTGCGAACCCCATGACCTTTTTAGGCTTGGCGGGAGTCGGTGACTTAGTGGCCACTTGTGTTTCCCCTTTAAGCCGAAATTATCGAGTAGGCTATGCTGTAGGAAAGGGTGAGAATTTAGATCAAGCCATTGAGTCTTTAGGCGAAGTGGCCGAAGGGATCAATACCCTTAGATATATTCGACATCAGGCCAATGAAAATGGCATTTACATGCCATTAGTTAATGCTTTGTACGCAGTATTATTTGAGAATGCCAGTGCTGATCAAGTGGCTTCAGCTTTGATGACTGGCGAGCACAATACCGATGTAGAGTTTTCCTTACCAAGAGGGGCATAACGTGGCAAAGATTTGGAAAGACAATATTAAGTCGGAGTCTTTTTGGCTGCGCAGCTTGTTCATGGTTTTGTTTCTAGTGATTTATCGCTTAGTCGATGTGTTGGTGCTGTTAGTGGCCATTAGCCAGTGGCTATATATGCTTCTTACAGGCGATGCCAGTACCAGCCTAAGCCGTTTTGCCGGTGGGTTAGGGGCTTATGTAGCGCAAATCATTAGTTACTTGAGTTACAACACGGAAGAAAAACCGTTTCCATTTACCGATTGGCCCCAGACGCGAATAGAAGAAAATCGCTCAAGTATTGAAACAAGCGAAAGCGAATCTTAATGCATCAGCTGTATATTATGCGTCATGGAATGGCGCAGTCTCAGGCACCTAAAGACGAGTTAAGGCCTTTAACTCAGTCTGGTGCCCATCAAGCTTTTGACAGCGCTCAGCAGTTCCTTGCTAATATTAAGTTTGATTATGTCTTTGTCAGTCCCTATTTGCGGGCGCAACAAACTTTTTCGCAAGTACAGGCGGCCTCTGTTCAATTTTCTAAAATGCAGACTGTTGAATGGGCAACACCAGATGTGCCAGTCCAACCTGCCATTGATGCATTAATGGCATTGCCTGGCAAAGATTTAAAGGTGCTGGTGGTGTGTCATCAAACGTTCGCAGGTAGGCTTGCCACGCAGCTGTGTGATGGACATGAGCGCGGAATGCACCTAGATACCGCTAATATTGTTAAAATTGAAGCAGAGATTTTCGCCAGTCAATGTGGAATATTTCAAGAAATGCTCGCCACTTAATCCTTTTAAGCTGTTTTTTTTCATTGCCTTGCCAAGCCGTGGTGGGGCAAGGATTGTTGTGGCGTGTGCATCTGCCTAAGCATCCCGCTAACTTTTTGTTTGGCACCATTCATGTGGATGACAAACGGGTAAAAAAGTTAAATCCTCAAGTTATTCGCCGTTTTAATGAAGCTAAAACCCTATGTCTTGAAATTTTGCCCGACCGTGAAATGCAGGTGGGAATAGGGTTGGCCATGTTATTGCCCGAATCACAATCTCTAGACGAAATTTTAGGTAATCGTCTATTTAGTCATTTAAGTTTGTCTTTAAATAAATTGGGTATGGACCCATTGCAAGCCACACGCTTAAAGCCTTGGGCTGCCATGATCGTTTTGAGCCGCTCTGCAACCCGTGGCGGGTATGCCTTAGACGAACAACTTTATCACTGGGCTGTGTATCAATATAAGCAGCTCTGTGCACTAGAGACGCTTGAAGAGCAGTTGTCGGTATTTGACTCCCTAAGTTTGAGTGATCAAGTGGCTTTATTGAAAGACTCATTAGGGCATCAGGACATGCTGCATGAGATGAATGAAGAGTTAATCCAAGCGTATTTGCAAGGAAACCTAGATGAAATTTATCGACGCAGCTTAGAAATGGGGGCAGCTAAAAATAATTTGTCACAAAGATTAAGAGATACCCTCATTGACCAAAGAAATTTACGCATGTTAAATCGCATGATGCCTGAATTAAAAAAAGGGCGAAGTTTTATTGCCGTTGGCGCTCTGCACCTGCCGGGGAAAAATGGTTTATTGAATTTACTGCGTCAACAAGGCTATGTGGTGACACCCCCCAGTGTTTCTATTACCCCTTGGTGATCCTTCTCGTATTTTACGTCTTCGCTAGTGATACATTATGAAAAAAGACATTATTCATTTCTCCCATGCCAATGGCTTCCCTGCAAAAAGCTATCAAGCCATGTTTGATGCGCTAGGCGAGCATTATGAAATTGGTTACATCGATACTCTAGCCCATAACCCCAATTATCCCGTGAGCCAGAACTGGCCGAACTTAGTGGAAGAATTAACCGAGCATTTACAAAACACCTACCATGAACCGGTGATTGCTGTGGGCCACAGCTTTGGAGCGGTTTTAAATTACATGGTGGCCCAAAGACGCCCCGATTTAATTAAGCAGGTCATTTTACTGGATGCTCCCATTCTTGAGCGGGTGGGGTCCTTGGTGGTTCGTTTTGCTAAAGCCTTTGGGTTTATTGATAAAATCACACCGGCAGGGCGAACCCAAGGGCGCCAAGAAACTTGGGATAGTGAAGCGCAGGCCATTGAGTACTTTAAAGGGAAAAGTTTGTTCCGAAATGTAGACTCCCGCTGTCTGCAAGATTATGTAAAATACGGAACAGAGCCCATGCCAGGGGCTAAAAATAATGATGCCATTCAACTTCGCTTTAAAGCGAATACGGAAGTCAAAATATACCGTACTTTGCCACATAATTTGCATCGCTCTTATGCCAATTTAAAGGTTCCCGGCGCTATGATATATGGGCGTCAAAGTAATGTAGTTCGCCCATTTCAAGTGCAATACATGCGCAAAAGCATGGGTCTGTATACCAGTTGGTTAACAGGGTCTCACTTGTTTCCTTTGGAATGCCCTGAAGGGACGGCTGATAAAATTCATCAGACCATTAAAAAGTTGGGCACATGGCAGGCTCCAAGGGCATAACGCTTAATTAAAATAAAAACATTAGAGACTATTCATAATGGAAAGTGCTTTGCGTCTAGAAATAAAAGGCATTGATATTCATGCCATGCAGTGGGGCAACCCTGAAGGTGTGCCTGTGCTGGCTTTACATGGTTGGCTAGACAATGCTGCTACGTTTACGCATTTGGCTCCCCTATTAAAAGACTGTTATGTGGTGGCGGTGGATTTACCTGGCCATGGTTTAAGTGGTCATTGGCCAGAGCACAGCCATTATCATATGTGGGAAGGGGTTGAGGATGTAGAGCTGATTCTTGATGCCTTGGGCTGGGAATCTTGCCATTTGTTGGGCCACTCCATGGGGGCGGTTATTTCCACTCTATACGCAGGCACCTTTCCTAAACGATTAAAGTCTCTTACCTTAATTGAAGCCATCGGTCCCATGGCTGGCACATTAGAAGATGCTCCCAAGCGCATGGCTGAGACAATCATGAGCATGAAAGCACACAACCCTAAGCAAAAACCAAAAACCAATATTAGCAGTTTTGTACAAACTCGTTTGCAAGGGCCGTTAAAGCTATCTGAAAACTCAGCCACTTTGTTAATGAATCGCAGCGTCATACAAAAAGACGCCGGACTGTGTTGGTCTAATGATAAGCGCTTAAAGTACACCTCAATGATGCGCTTGCCTGAAGCGGTTGTTGTGTCTTTTATTCAGGCCATTGAGTGCCCTGTGTTGGGTATATTTGCATCAGATGGCATGTTCTCTAAAGAAGGGCTTCAGCCCCGTTGGCAAGAATTAAAAAGCGAAAGTCAACAGATGTGGTTCAAAGGAGGTCATCACCTGCATTTAGACGGAAACGTGGCCGAAATTGCTCAAAGTATCCATCAATTCATTTTTTCTCATGCTTAAGGTTTAAGATCATATGGCTGTTTAGTCTAGATCCATGCGCCCATATAACTGTAAATTTATGGTTTATGTGGCGTACCTCAAAAAGAAACATTCTGTTACTAAGCCTTCGTGGCGATCTTTCCCTTCTAAACTATTGTTAGTGCATATTCACAAGGTTTGGGTGGGTTGGGCATGGCACAAAAAACTGTTTTTAAGATCCTATTTACCCTATTGGTTTGCTTTTCTGTGGCAGCTTGCCAGAAAGATTATGACGGCGATGTGGTGGCTGATCGCGAAGTAGAAACTGACATCGTTATCAATGAGCAAGGTCGGGTGGAATATATTGCCCAATGTGCCAACTGTCATGGAAGCGACGGCTCAGGGGGCCCAGGCGGCACGGTGATTAATTGCGCCCAATGTGGCAGTTTGTCTGAATTAAGTGAGTACATAGAACAAACCATGCCCACAGGCGGTAATGAGCACCTATGTAGCGGTGACTGCGCCCAAGACACCGCTGAGTACATATTAGCGGCTTTTCATGACAGAAGTTTTGGTTCAGTGCGCTCAGAATTAGAAGGGCTTGAAAACCTTGATGCCCGTGGCACGTTACGTAAAGCTGCCATGCACCTTGCTAGCCGTTTACCTACCCAGCAAGAGCAAGATTTAGTGGACACCCAAGGGGAGGATGGCCTTGATGGGGCGTTAGATTTATTACTGGAAGACGAAGCCTTTTATGAGCGTCTCATGTCTTTTTACAATGAACAATTACTAACCGATAAATACATCACCAGTAACGACGAAAATGGTGCCCTGCGTTTAATTAGCCAAGACGATTTTGAAAATGTTTATTGGTTTAACGATGACGCAACCATCGAGGATGACCAACGCCGCTGTTATCAAGTGGTTACCAATGATGCGCTGGCCCGTGAACCCTTACAGTTGGTGCGTCACCTTGCCAAGCAAAACCTGCCCATTACCGATGTGGTGGCGGCCGATTATATAATGGTCAACTGGTACAGCTTAAAGTCTTATGATGCGCAGCTGGTCAGTGGTGAAAATCCAGACGATGCATTTGAAGCGGCCAGCAGCGTTCAGCAAATAAGTGCGCAAAATCAGTATTGGCAGTGCCGCGATTCACGGGAAACACTTTTACCTTTCAATCCAAATCACTTTTTACCAGCCCGTATTAATAAGGCCACTGAATGGAGCGCTTCCGGGGTTCCTCATGCGGGCATATTAAGTTCAGTGATGTTTTTAAATCGCTTTCCCACCACCTTTACTAATCGAAATAGAGCACGGGCCAGCACTATTTTTGACTTGTTTTTAGACACCGACATTTTAGCCATTGAAGGGGCTCGCCCTGAAGATGCCATTGATTTAGGCAGCAGCAACCCAACCCTTGAAAATCAAGCCTGCTACAGCTGTCATCACATTATGGATCCCGTGGCGTCCTCTTTTCAACACTGGACAGATACTGGACGTTACGTGCAAACCACCACTCAAACCAATGACAATAACTGGAGCAGTGACGGCATACAGCCCCCAGGGCTTGCCGGTACTGTGGCGCCGGTTTCTGGCGGCAATAGCGTATTTAGTAATTTACTGTCTTGGCTTGGTCAGCAAATTGCTGATGACCCAAGGTATCGTCGTGCGGTTACCCGAATTATTTATCAGGGGTTAATCGGTGCCGACACATTGGTGGCAAACCAAGGTTCAAGTGAAGCTGTAAAGGCGGCGGTTGATGCGCAAAGTGAAATACTTGATGCCGTGGCGCTTGAGATGCAAGATCAAAATTTCAATATCAAGGTGGCAGTTAAAGGCATATTAAAAAGCCCATATTTTCGTGCCAATGTGTTAACGCAAAGCAGTGATTTAGTAGATGCGAATACAGGCTCTTCCCGGTTAATTGAACCTGCACAATTGCAGAAAAAATTAAAATCAGTTCTGGGCAATACTTGGTCTGATTTAGATAACACCAATAATCAAATTTTGTTTGGGGGCATGGACAGTGATGACGTCACTACACGCATTAAAGACCCTAACGGCATCATGATCGCAATGCAGCAGCGTATGGCGGTGGAAATGTCGTGTAACACTGTGGCCCCAGATTTTGTGCGCACCCGCAGCCCACAAGAAAACCTGCGTTTGCTTTTTCCTTATGTCAGTACCGATACGGTGCCTCAAGATAAAGATGGTTTTGAATTAGAGTCAAATATCGCCGCCATTAAGCACAATATTCAATACCTGCACTGGCGCTTATTGGCTGAAGATGTCACCGCCAATAGTGACGAGGTGAATCATACTTATGCTCTATTTCAACAGATATGGCTACAGGGCAATCAAGCATTAAAAGAAGATGCCCAAGACAATGAGCGTTTTACAGTGCGCCCCAGTGTGTATCTAAACTGGCGTTGTGATGCTTACGAACACCCTGATACAGGTGAAGAGTTGTCGGGTGAAGCGCGCATTAACCGAGATGACAATTATGTGATTCGAGCTTGGACGGCTGTTATAGCGTACTTAATATCCGATTACCGCTTTATTTTTGAGTAGGAGAAAACCAAATGAATCGTCGTCATTTTCTTCAAAATTTAATGATAAGCGGTCTTGGCAGCACTATGCCTTTTACCATGCAGCGCGCTTTTGGTGCCGCCACAGTGCCCCACTTCTTTGTGATGGTGAACGCCAGCGGTGGGTGGGACCCTACTCAATTTTGCGACCCCAAAGGCCTGAATCAAGCGTATCCAGATAGAGCCGGCAGTTTTAATGGTTATGATGGATCGGTTAATCGCGTGGCATTGGATGAAAATAAAAAGGTGGGCAACATACAGTGGAGTGACATACCTGATGCGTTTGGCGAAACTGAGCATGACCGAATTGAAGATCAGTTCGATAATTTATTTCAAACATATGGGTCGCGGATGACGGTCATTAATGGCGTGGATACAGGCACCAATAACCATGCCACAGGAAATCGCTTTGTTTGGAGTGGTCAAGCAGATATGGGTTACCCCAGTTTTGCAGCTCTTTACGCGGGTGCTACGGCGCCCAGTTTACCCATGTCATTTATTAGTAATGGCGGCTATGACGAAACTGCAGGACTGGTAGCACGCGCACGCGCTAACAACGCCAGTTATTTAAGCGAGCTGGCGGATTCAAATTTTCAAGACAATACCAATGGTTATTTTTATCGCAGCAGCGACGATGAAATCGATTTATATCAAGCGGTATTAGATGCGCAGCAACAGCGCTTATTGCGCCAACAAGAACAAGAAACGTTGCCACTAAGGCGAAAGCAATTGGCGCAGATGTTATCGGTGAGGCAAGAGGACGCGAATCTTGGCGCCATGAAAGAAAAAGTGGATACCTTAAACGAGCACTTAAACCCCAGTGATCATATGTATAACCGTAATAGAGGCTTTAAAACACAAGCTCAAGTGGCTGCCTCAGCATTTTCAGCCGGATTAAGTGCGGCAGTGATGTTAAATAGTGGCGGGTTTGACACCCATGGTAACCATGATGTCAGCCAAACTCGAAGTCTTGGGGATTTATTTGAAGGCGTGGATTATCTAATGCAGTGCTTAACGTTATTGGGGATCGCTGATAAAACTACCGTGGTGATGGGCAGTGACTTTGGTCGCACCCCTTATTACAACTCTGGACAAGGTAAAGATCATTGGCCAGTCAGTAGCATGATTGTGCTGCATGATAGTACAAATATTACCGGTGGTAAGGTCTTTGGTGCCAGCAACGCACAATTTCGTGCATTGCCTGTGAACTCATCCACAGGTTTGTATGACGAAGCTGGTACAATACCAACGCCCGCTCATGTGCAAAAAGAACTGCGCCGATTGGCGGGTATTGATCAGGCAACTGCCACATTGGAATTTCCAATTGCACAGCAGGTGCTAAGCTTATTTTAGCGTTATTAGGGAGTGAATGGTTTTATGATGCGCGTTTTAATATTGGCCGCTTTAATTTTTGTATCTAACTCGGTAATGGCGTTATCGGTGGGGGACATGGCTCCAAATTTCAAACTTAAGAACCTTGAATCTGGAAGATACGAAAGCCTTAAAAAATATCGTGGTAAAGTGGTGTATTTAGACTTTTGGGCTTCTTGGTGCGGGCCTTGTCGTCAATCTTTGCCATTACTCAATGAGTTACGAAGTGAATTAAAGCGAAAAGGTTTCGAAGTATTGGCGGTAAATTTAGATGAAGACACTGAAGATGCAAAAACCTTTTTAAAACAATTTCCAGTGGTGTATCCAGTTTTATTAGATCCAAAAGGCAAAGTTCCTCAAAAATACGAACTACCGGGTATGCCCACTTCTTTCTTGATTGATAAGAAAGGTCGTGTACAAAAAATTCACGTGGGCTTTAAGCCTAAAGACATGAAAGGCATTCGCAGTGAAGTCATTTCTTATTTAAGAAAGAAATAAATGATGAGTAAAAAACTAATCTTAATGACTTGTTTAATGGCTTTTTTGTTAAGTGCTTGCAGCACAGTTAAGCCGTGGGCGAGAGGGAATTTGGCTAAGCCGAATATGCAAGGGGCTCCCATTGCACAAAAGGCGATACTGAATAACCACATTTATTTTAGTAAAGAAGGCGCTTCTGGCGGCGGGCAGGCCGCTGGTGGCGGTTGTGGTTGTAATTAAATGCTAGCGGCTTTTGGAATACAAAATTTTGATTAAAAAACAAACGGCACTTTCTGCTCTGACCATGTCTGCATTAGCCATTCCCAATGCTGCTACCGCCATGGTGGCTCCAGATAAAAAAACCTTAAGTTTGCGTTACACCCAATATCAAGAAGCAGAAATGCCTGTGGAACGAGTTAATGGTGGTAATACAGGTCGTTATAATATTGATATTCTGCAAATTCGGTATTTTACTCCTGTTCTTGAACAGTACAGTTTAGATACCAATGTGAGTTATGAAACCATGAGTGGCGCCAGTCCTTATGGCAGCAGTGTGAATGGCAGCGGCCAAACTGAGGTTCACATGAGTGGTGCTTCCATTGAAGAGTCTAGATTCGATGCCAGCGTACTGGGAACTCGATACTTCGAAGATGGCAGCTTAGGCACAAGCGTTGCCATGTCCACTGAAAATGATTACAACTCATTGGCCTTCGGGTTATCTGGTGCACTGGAGTTATTTGAAAAGCACACTACTTTATTGGCTTCAGCTAGTCTTTCTTACGATGAACTATCACCTACTCAGGCCCAATTATTTGGTGGTGGCCGAGAAGAGGCTGATGGCGAAACCAAGCGTACCTTTTCTATGTATCAAGGGGTCTCGCAAGTCATTGATAAATTCAGCACCTTGCAAGTGGGGTTTGGTTATACCCGTTTAGCGGGGCATTTATCTGACCCTTATCGTACTCGGGATGATCGCCCAGAGCTGCGTGAACAAAATACCTTGTCAGTGCAGTATCGCTATTACTTAACCCAATGGGGCGGCATGGCGTGGCATTTAGATTACCGTTATTACCAAGATGATTGGGGTATTTTAGCCAACACTATTACCAGTAGTATTTGGAAAGATACAGAATTGGCTGGTTTGCATCTAACGCTTGCACCTAATATTCGCTACCACTGGCAACACGCTGCGGATTTTTATTCAGTAGACAGCACCAGTACCAGTGAATTTTACAGTGATGATTTTCGATTATCGGCTTATGGCGCCATATCGGTAGGAATTGATATCCAATATCATCACCAAGACATGAGTTTTACATTGGGCATGAGCCAATATTTAAGCTCGGAAGATTGGGGTTTAACTGGGGCTGAAAGCTCAGAAACCCCCGCCTTAGTAGATTTTACAACCTTGAGTTTAGGCGTTGACTATCACTTCTAGGTCGTCGATTTCTAGTAATGAAATGACGTATCAAGTTCATCAATTTAAAGCCATGGGCAGTCCATGTGCTTTTTGTGTTTATCATTCGTCCTCCAGTGTTATTCAAAATGCACTTCAGCTTGCTGAAGAGGAAGTGCTGCTACTTGAAAAAAAATATTCCCGGTTTATCAAGGACAGCGTGTTATCCAGCATTAATGAGAAGGCAGGAGTTGCTTCTGTGCAGGTTGACGCAGAAACGGCTGGCTTAATCAATTATGCCGCTCAATGCTATGCATTAAGTGATGGCCTTTTTGATATTACCTCAGGTGTGTTTAGGCAAATTTGGGATTTTAAATCATCCAAATTACCCAGTTTAATGGCCATTGAACATACTCTTAAAAAAGTAGGTTTTCACAAACTAAATTGGGATGGTCAAACGCTTTATTTACCTAAACATATGGAAATTGATTTAGGTGGTGTGGTTAAAGAATACGCAGCAGATTGTGCCCGGCAGATTTTATTTAATAACGGAATTCAACATGGCTTGGTGGATCTAGGGGGCGACATGGCGGTGGTAGGTGAGAAGCCTGATCAAACTCCATGGCTCATTGGTATACGTGATCCTAACAACCCGGCGAAAGCCATTGTGAACATTCCGTTGATGCAAGGCGCCATTGCCACGAGCGGTCACTATGAGCGTTTTATGATGATTAACGGCAAGCGCTATTGCCATATCATTAACCCTAAAACTGGCTGGCCGGTGGAATACTGTGCCACAGTGTCGGTGGCATCCTCTCAATGTTTGGTAAGCGGCAGTTTAGCCACCATTGCCATGCTAAAAGAAGAGCAAGCGCAAAACTGGTTAACAGAGCAAGAAGCAGTATTTTTTGTGCAGAACTCCCAAGGCCAGTGCTTTGGATCTTTAGCCTAGTTTAATAGCATTTTTCACCAATTAAATGAAAATAAATCATTGGTAATTTAATCTTTGCTGGCTCATGCTGTCCGGCGAAATTATTGGCACTAAGGTCTATTATGTCGTTGGACGAAATCATTGAGTACCGTAAGCAACAAGCTCAAACTCGCGTGACAAAAGCAGTTTTCCCAGATACCACTAACCATCATGACACCCTTTTTGGCGGAACTGCATTGCAGTGGATGGATGAAATTTCTTTCATTGCCGCCACACGGTTTTCTCGTCAAAACATCGTGACGGTGAGTTCAGATAAAATTGACTTTAAACACCCTGTGCCAGCTGGCTCAGTAGTCGAGTTAGTGGCCAATGTCATTGAAGTGGGGCGCACCAGTTTAAAAGTACAAGTGGATATGTATGTGGAAAGCTTATACAAAGATGGCAGCCAAAAAGCCATCACCGGCTCGTTTAGCTTTGTGGCCATTGATGAAAACAAAAAGCCTACCCCAGTGATTCCTCAAGCGTCTATCGATCAATAAAATAAGCGTTTCATTCACCAATAAAGCTTAAGCCTTTTTAAAACGGGGCTTTACACTGAAACGTTAACGGTTGCCCGGTCATGGGGTGCTTAATGCGTAAGGTTTTTGCGTGCAGATGAAGGCGTGGGGATAAATTAAGGGCCTTTGGGGGTGCATAAAAATAGTCACCCACCATCGGAAAGCCCATGGCACTCATATGTACCCTGAGTTGATGAGAGCGCCCTGTATGGGGAATCAATTCAACTCGGCTGCAGTTATCTTCAATTTGTAATAGGCGCCAATGGGTTAAAGATTGTCTGCCCTCTGAATGTACTTCTTGGCGTGGTCTATTTGGCCAGTCGCAACGCAACGGCAAATCTACATGGCCTTTGCTAGCTGGTAATCGGCCAAATACTCTTGCTTCATATACCTTAAAGGTAAGCCTGTCTTGAAATTGTTTTGCAATGTTTGATAGCGCAAAAGGGGTTAAAGCCAGTACCATTACCCCTGATGTGGCTTGATCTAAACGATGTATCAAGCCCACAAAGCCAAATTGAGACTGCAAGCGAGTATGAACGCTGTCTATTATACTGCCCGGTTGTGACAACAATCCTGAAGGTTTGTTTACCACAATAAGGTGTTTATCCTGATATAAAATCTGCATTTGTAGCAATATGCCAAGAAAATTATGTGATCGATGTGATCGCCCAGAAAACGTGTGTTTATGTGCACATTTAGTGAATCTACAGGCGCCTTGTAAGGTGCTGATTCTACAGCACCCATCCGAGCAAAAACAGGCACTTGCCACCGTTCCTATTTTGCAAAAATGTTTATCACCATTGCAAGTTTGGGTGGGAGAAGATTTTTGTGAGCACCAGGACTTGTCAGTGTTGTTAAAAAACAAAGAACAGTGCCGGGTTTTATTTCCAAGTGAGCACTGTGTTGAATTGGATGTTAGTGAAAATAATGTTCAGGGAAGCGGTGGTGAACGCGAAAATGTCGATACATTAATTGTCTTGGATGGCACTTGGCGAAAAGCCAAAAAAATATGGCATCTTAATCCTTGGCTGCACAATTTCCCTGGGATTATTTTAAAGAATGCACCACCTAGTCAGTATCAAATTCGTGCTTCTAATATTTCAGGGGGCGTGTCCACACTTGAAGCCATAACCCTGTATTGTAATTATCTTTCAAACAGTAGCCAATTTAATGCTTTGAATAAACCGTTTAGGGCCATGATTGATATGCAGATTGCCAGTATGGGAGAGGAGGTGTTTAAAGCTCACTATTTAAATAAGTGAGCTTTAAATTTGTGTAGTAACTTATTGATTGGCGACTTGAGCAGGCACTTTAGGCATGTGAAGGCCTAATATACTTTCTTTAAAATCGCGGCCCACAGGGGTTTTGCCAATCCAAATCGACAGCATGGCTTGAAAATAGGCTTTTCCAGGAATAATGCCTTTTACTTCACCATTCATGGTAATACGAGTGCCTTTTCCTGGAATATAGTCAAATGAGGTTTCTTGCCCTTCATACATCTTGCCTTCGAAATAACTCAGCATTTGGGCTAATTCTTTGTCCAGTGCTTTATGCTCATCCGCCGTTAAGTTCACCACCAGTGCTTCTTGCAGGGCATTGGCAATGCGCCGAGCGCTGACCTTCTTAAGTAGGGTAATAAACACCATGCGCTTGTGAGTTTCACTGGCAAGGATCACTTCAGGGTCTTCATTGTGTTCTTCTAAATACAAGGCACCGACGTAGGTTTTTACGAGAAAGTACATTTCCCTAAGAGCCGCGCCGTTTAATGTGAGCTCAGGACGTTCTTGGGTGGCCGCTATGGTATCTTGCAATGTAACATCATCAATGGTGAAAGCTTGGGCTGAATTCCACATGAAAATGGAGGCGATCATACTGAGTGCGAGGGTGAGTGGTAGCGTTTTCATTGGGTGACTCTTTATTATTATGGAACTGCACGGCACTCTTATATCACTAGATTGTTAAGCTGAACAAGCTTTGCTGAGGTAAAAGCATTAAGGCGTGGGAAAGCGTCAATGATTTGTCTTACTTTGAGATAAAAACGTCTTAAAATGATCACGAGATTAATCTTAAAGCATTAGGGATTGGCAATGTCTTTTAGAGTTAACGCTTGACCTAAAAATTGCTCTGGTCAGTTAATGAGAGGGAATAACGGACAAAATTAGCACTTGTTTGTGTTAATAGATGTTAGGCATAATGCCCGTTTTTTGCGGAAATGGGCTAATGCAAGTTAGAAATTTTATATGGTACGTTCTTAATAAGCCCTTACCCTCTCTTGAAGGTATTTCAGAAGCGCTGTCTAAAAAAGCGTTTGAGCCTTGTTTGTCACAGCAGCAAATAAGCCAAGGTTGGGTGGCACCAGTACATCACGGTGAATGGGTATTTGAAGCCCATGGCGCTCAGCTTATCATGCTTAAACAAGAGCGTCGTTTACTGCCAGCTTCCGTGGTAAATGAATATTTACAGACGAAAGTAGAAGAATTTGAAGCCGCTGAAGGGTATGCGCCCAGTCGTAAAATTCGTCAACAAATGAAAGAAGATCTTACCTTAGAATTATTACCTAAGGCGTTTACTAAGGCTTCAAAAATTCCCATATTGATATTTCCTCGCCAGGGCTGGCTATTTGTTTTGTCTTCAAGTGCTAAAAGCGCCGATGACGCCACCGCATTGCTGCGTGAAACCCTTGGCACTCTGCCGGTATCTTTGGCCAATAGTGATGTGAGCCCAAGTCACATGATGACTCGCTGGTTAAGTCACCCGAATGAATTACCCGAAGAGTGGAGTCTAGGGGAAGAGGTTGAGCTTCAAGAGCCTGAAGCAGGCGTAGTAAAGGTTAAAAATCAAGATTTACTGGCAGAGGAAATTACCGTGCACTTAGATGCGGGTAAATTAGCCAGTAAATTGGCATTGGTGTGGCGTGAAGACATTAGCCTAATGTTAGAAGAAGATTTGGGTGTAAAGCGTATTAAATTACTGATGGAAGATGATGATGCGCCAAGCTCTTCAGATCCTCAAGAAGCCAAGTTTGCCCATGAATTTGCAGTAAGCTGCAATTGGATGGTGCCCATGTGTCAGTCTTTATTAGCGGCTCTGGGCGGCCTTGAGAAAACCTTGGCAGCCAGCCAAAGTCGTGCGTTTGATGAAGCGAATACTGCGGTTCCAGCCTAGACTCAGATTGCCTTCATTTAAAATCTAAGGGGATAAAATGGCATCCCTAAAAATCCTTGCTAGGGTTTTATTAAGACGTACAAAACAAGATCAGGAAGTTCGATAGTCGGTCTTGTTTTGTGTTGTCTGCTTACGCTGCTTTGTGATATTTCTCATTGGCTGTTAGAGTCAGCATTTTCCTGTTAAAGCGTTTTTCATGCTTAGTTTCTTGCGTCGTTACCCTGTTTCTTTTTGGCCCCTCGTCATGTTAGTGATGGTTTTGCTGCTTAATGCAGGCGGCTCCTTCATTACCCAATTATTGCGCTTTGATCACTTGGCTATCGCGCAAGGAGAGTGGTGGCGTCTATTGAGTGCTCATTTTGTTCACTTAGGTTGGGCCCATGCCTTGCTTAATTCAGGTGGTTTGTTGTTGGTGGCTTGGATGCACCCTAGGGGGCCTGCTTGGCGCTGGTGGGGTTTCTATCTAATAAGTGCATTATGCATATCAATTGTGATGTACATGAAAGGCGAAGTGTCCACTTACGTAGGGGCCTCTGGCGTGTTGCATGGGTTGCTCATATTAGCCGCCTTTTTTAGTCGTTGGCTTGAAACTTGGCGTCGCGTTCTCATTGTGGTTTTGATTTCAGCCAAACTTATATGGGAGCAAAGCCCCTGGTATGAGGACACAGGCGTCGGGGAGATGATCGGCGGGTATGTGGTGGTCGATGCGCATTTTTTAGGCGGTGTGACAGGGCTGATGCTAATGATAGTGGTACTGATAAAAAACCACATAAAGAGCGCCAAATAAGTTTATTTACCTCTACACTTTTAAAAGCGGTTCATTCTTAGCCGCTTTGAGGGGCGTATGGGGCGGCAAGAAAGTGTTAACAAGCGACTAAAACGGATTTTATGGCTGCTAAGTATTGGTTGCTGTGCCCATGTGTATGGGAGTTCTGGTGAGTGGGAGCACGAACTGGACCCGTATTACACAAATATTGCTTATTTCAAAACCCTTGATGACTCCCCTGTGCCTGAGCTAGGTGAGCGCTCAGAAAGTGAAGTGTACCGCGATTTATTTTACCGCTCTTATTTACCGCGCTTTGTTTTGGTGGAAGCCAGTGTTAACCCCATGCCCGTATTGGGCGTGATCTTAAAAAGTGATGATGCCTCAGGCATATACGACAATATGAAAGTCACCCAAGATTTAAATTTAGTCGAAGTGGCCACCGCGGGTTTCGAAGAGCCTTATGCGTTATCTTTATTTTTAGGCAATATGGTGAAGTATGAATCAGCCGATGGCTCAGGAATACAGAGTAAAGGTTTCATGGGGTATTTGGCCAGCTACGGGCATCTGCATATTCGTAAAAACAAGTTGGTAGATGATCGCTGGGGTGAATTTGAGTGGAAATTAAAAGGTGATCAAATTTTAAGTGATAGAAATTTAAGCTGGTCTTTTAGATTGGGGTTTAAAATACATGATAATCCATTGATCACAGATGAGTTTTATGTGGCACTTAAGCGAGAAAGGGTACAAGAAAAAGGGGATATATACTCTTGGATAGAAAACGGCGGCATTGAGTTTAAATATAGAATGGATCGTGAAACTGGTGCCACCATAGGTCAGCAGTTAATTGTCGATAAAAAAATCCCCATCGTGAAAAAGGGTTGGGTGGTGTCTTTGGGAATTGGCTTTGTACGAGATACCCCCCGGAAATATAAGGGCGAATTACTGATAGATGAAACAACAACATCGTTTGTATTGCGTCCCAGTATTGCTTTTTAAACGAGTTAATTAATCTAAGCCCCCATAAAGCGTACAGATAAGAGTCATTAATTAAACATTGGGCCAAGCGTCTGCCACAATGAAATAGCGTTTTATCTCCTCATGAGCATTTTGTTTTTCAGCGAGTTTTATTAAAATTAATGCATAGTTATTTGGACTACTGAAAAAATGATTACGGACAAATTCATTTACCTTTTCTTTGTTCATAATTAGACAACCGCTTTCTAATTTAGGCAGTTTTAATGGGCCGAGCCATTGTGGTTTCTTCACAAAGGCCCAAGTGTCATGCGCATGTGTTAATTCAGTGATGTTCTTTTGATGCAACCACTCTCCCATATGGCACTGTGGATTTACATCTATTGGCAGTGAATAGGTATGATTAAACTGGTGAAATAAATAGCCTTTTAATATTAAGCGCTGGTGGATGGGTGGCTTTATTTCAAGGTTAGTCAGTAACGCTTGGCATTGAGGGTGATTCAATATCGGAAATTGCTTTTCATTTAATGTTTTTAGCTTTATGTCTAGTCGGTCTCGACTTTGAGGGCCTAGCCAATGGTGGGTTTCTTGGCCTGATTGATTGGGCTGTTGTAAATAAAATTTCACCGCCAGCTCCATGTGCAGGTAACCCAGGCTAGCATTGTGTGCCAATACGTCGAGCTCTCCCAGCGTTTGCTTTTTCTCAATGATCTGTAAATTATGATTTAGCAGCTGCCAGTTTGGCCCATTCTCTAGGTAAAATTGCCAGAGGCTTTCAAAGTAGAGCCCTAATCGTTGGGTCTTTCTCGTCTCTAAAAACCGGTGTAGTGTGTCTGGTTTTTGATCAAGTGCCGTAAGCCAATGGTTTAAACAGGAATCGGCTTGGCTTTTTAGTGGTAGCACTTCATTGGCATAGGCCAGTTCAGGGCTATTAATGCTCCACTGTAATTGCCTAACTTTTGGGTCAATTAATTGCATAGGGAGTGGATTCACCTGTCCTATTAGGCCGGTATTTATGATATAAATAGCGCAATATTTAACAAATTTCCGCGGTATTTAAAATGGATGAATTTCGTAATGTTGGCATCATTGGCCGACTTAACAGCGCTAAGGTTATCGAAACCATTAAGCGCTTGCGACGTTTTTTGGCCTCAGAAGGCATTAACATCATTCTGGAGGAGAAAATTGCTTCCGTTATGATGGGTCACGGTCTACAGGTTTGCAGCCCTAAAATGATGGGTGAAATTTGTGATTTAGTAATTGTGGTGGGTGGTGACGGGAGCTTACTGGGCGCTGCTCGGGCGTTGGCGAAATCGAATGTGCCCATTTTAGGGGTTAACCGTGGTCGTTTAGGGTTTCTAACCGATATTAGTCCCAATAACCTTGAAGAAAAAGTAGCCGAGGTATTAGAAGGGCAGTACGTTACCGAACGGCGCTTTATGCTGGAAGCCGAAGTGAAAAGAAATGGTGAACCCATAGGGTATGGCGAAGCACTTAATGATGTGATCCTACACCCGGGTAAATCAGCCCGTATGATTGCCTTTGATTTAACCATCGAGGGTCAGTTTGTATACCACCAGCGCAGTGATGGCATGATTGTCAGTACTCCCACTGGATCAACTGCTTATTCGTTAAGTGGCGGCGGCCCCATCATGCATCCTAAATTAGATGCGGTGGCGTTAGTACCCATGTTTCCCCATACATTGAGTTCTCGTCCAATCGTGGTGGATGCCAACAGTGAAATTAAAATCACCATCAGTGAAGAAATCGACATCTATCCGCAGATCAGTTGTGATGGTCAAGTGCATATAACCGCGGCTCCTGGGGATACCGTGACCATTCGCAAACTGGCTCATAAGGCTCGCCTGATTCACCCTGTGGATCATGATTTTTACGAAACTTGCCGCACTAAACTTGGCTGGGCAGCCCAAAACGGAGAAGGCTAGCATGGCTGCTGTGCAGGGCTATGATCTTATTGGTGATGTGCACGGCTGCGGTAAAACCCTGTGTGCTTTGCTTGAGCAAATGGAATATAAAAAGATCAATGGTGTTTATCAGCATAAGAGCCGTAAAGTGGTTTTTATTGGTGACATCGTCGATCGAGGCCCTAATATTCGATTGGCATTAACCGTTGTGCGCGACATGGTTGAACATGGACATGCTCATTTGATCATGGGGAATCATGAATACAATGTCTTGGCTTTTTGTACACCTTCAAGACCTGGAAGCCCATACCCTCATTTACGTGAGCACACTTCACGAAACAGTTTTATTGTAGATGAAACGTTAAAGCAGTTTGCCCCTTACCCGCAAGAATGGCGCGACCACTTGTCTTGGTTTTTAACATTGCCTTTATATCAAGAATTTGAACACTTCAGAGCGGTGCATGCTTGCTGGGATCAAGAACTCATTAATGAAATGGAAGCCACTCAGGGCTGCAATCATATGAATGAGGAGTTTTTACATGCCTCCATGGACCGTGATTCATTTGCTGGACGTTTGGTTGATCGCTTAACAAGAGGGACGGCTCTTAAATTACCTGATGGGCGCAGTATTACCGCCAAAGACGGTTTTGTTAGGCACTTCTTTCGAACTAAATTTTGGGAGTTAGACCCTGTTGTGTATGACGAAGTGGTGTTTCAGCCCGACCCTTTACCGGAAGATATCGCTGAGCGCCCCATAACCGACAGTGATCGAGCACAGCTTCATTATTATGCTCCTGAAGAGAAAGCATTGTTTATTGGCCATTACTGGATGAAAGGCATTCCTGGCCCTATAACTCCAAATATCGCTTGCCTTGATTACAGTGCGGTGAAATATGGGCGCTTGGCAGCTTATCGAATGGATAGTGAAACACACTTAGATCCCAGCAAATTTGTTTGGGTACGTGTTGATCGCAAAGAAGATTAATCATGCCATTAGCATTTGTTTTTGATAATCAACACGCTCTGGAAAAGATTCTACCTAAATTAGATAAGCAAGCTATCGCTTACCAAGTGAAGACGAGCGGTGCTAAAACAGAGCTTTGGGTAAATGACCCGAATGCTGCGCTGGCTGTAAAAAAATATTGCCAAAGGCAGTTTTTAAATCAGCAAAGAACTGTGAACATTAAAAACCTTAAAGCCGCACCAGTGACTAGCGCGTTAATCGTGATTAGTTTGCTGGTGGCGTTAGTGACTCAGCTGGGAAGTCATTTTATTGAGCTGTTTTTAATGGCGCAAATGCAGTACTACCCAAGGGACTGGTTTTACTATGACGGGGCTGGCTTTGCATGGCATGCCATAAGCCCTATATTTCTGCACTTTAGTATTGAGCACTTAGTATTTAATGCATTGTCACTTTGGTATTTAGGGAGTGTTCTTGAGCGCAGTGTAGGGCATGTATTTTATAGTGGCATGATCGTTTTGTTGGGATTGCTGGGTAACTTCGCTCAGCTTTGGGCGTCAGGCCCATTATTTGGTGGCCTGTCTGGTGTGGTTTATGGCTTGATGGCGTTTGCGTGCGTGTATCAATATTTTAAGCAGGATTTAGGCATTCCTAAAGCACTTTTTTATGTGGCTGCCATATGGCTTTTATTGGGCGTGAGCGGCGTATTTTCCAGTATTGGACTTTTCAATATGGCCAATGCTGCCCATATGGGAGGCTTGTTAGGAGGGTTGATTTTCTCTCTTGCCTATCTTGGCTTTGAAAAAATTAAGCCGCTAAATTAATTGAAAATATCTAGAGAATTGAAAAATGAATGTTGATGAATTAATTAATGCCATGACACCTGAAATTTATTTGAATATGAAGCAAGCCGTTGAGTTGGGGCGCTGGGGTGATGGGCGCATCATGACAAAAGAGCAGAAATCTCATTCACTTGAAGCATTAATACGTTATGAGCATCTGAATAATATCGCCGAGACAGACCGGGTGGGTTATGTGGATATGAGCAACAAACGAAAAAAGAAAGCCGCCAACGACACGCAAACCATTAAAATTATTGAGTAATTTTTAGTCTCAATTTATTTACACTTATTTATGTAGAACATTATTTATGGCATACCAGGGTTACCTTCGAAAAATGCACATCTCACCAGAAGCTGGGATTGCGCAATACCAGCTGAGATTAGATGAGCAATTAATATCCCTCAATGAAAAGATTGGTCAGCCGATACGCATAGAGTACCAAGGGGATATTAAGTGTCAGGAATGCCAACGAAAAACCAATAAAAGTTTTGCGCAAGGGTATTGCTATCCATGTTTTAGTAAATTAGCGCAATGTGATCGCTGCATAATGAGCCCAGAAAAATGTCACTATGATCAAGGTACATGCCGTGACCCTAAGTGGGGAGAGGAATTCTGCATGCAGGATCATATTGTGTATTTAGCCAATTCATCGGGCATAAAAGTGGGCATTACTCGTCACAGTCAAGTGCCCACCCGTTGGTTGGATCAGGGCGCCATGCAGGCCATGCCAATAGCTCGGGTGGCTACCCGACAATTGTCGGGTTTACTTGAAGTGATCTTTAAGCAGCACGTGGCTGACAAAACTAATTGGCGCACACTGTTAAAACAAGATGCAGATGAATTGGATTTAGCGCAAAAAAGAGATGAGCTGTTTGAATTGTGTCACGAAGAAATAGAAGAGTTGCAAGCTGAATATGGTTTGCAAGCCGTTCAGCTGGTTTACGATGGTTTTCAAGACGCATTTAAATACCCAGTGACCCAATACCCAACCAAGGTCAGCAGTTTTAACCTAGATAAAAACCCTGTGGTTGAAGGGACGTTAATGGGAATTAAAGGGCAGTATTTAATTCTTGATAGCGGAGTTATTAACCTACGAAAATATACATCTTATCACGTTGCCATTGATTGCTAATTTAAGGGATACTTTAATGAAAGATGCTCAGCCAAAAGCGATATTTTTAAAAGATTATCAAGCGCCAGATTACTTGATCGAAGAAACTCAATTAACCTTTGAGTTATTTGAAGATTACGCCATTGTTTCATCAAATTTGAAGATGGCTCTCAATAAAAGTTCGAATGCATCGCCCACATCTAATTTAGTATTAGACGGCCAAGAGCTTGAGCTATTAAGCATCGCAGTAGATGGTGTTGCTCGTGATGAAAGTCAATACATATTAACCCCAGATACATTGACTCTTGGTGATTTGCCCGAGCAATTTAACCTTTCGATTCAAACCAAAATAAAGCCTCAGGAAAATACCGCTTTAGAAGGCTTATATAAATCCAGCAAAATGTTCTGTACCCAGTGTGAAGCCCAAGGCTTTCGTCGCATCACTTATTACCTTGACCGCCCTGATGTAATGAGCGTTTTTGAAACACGTATTATTGCCGATAAAAGTAAGTACCCCGTTTTATTATCAAACGGAAATCTTTGCGAAACCCAAGAGCTGGAAAATGACCGTCATTTAGCGGTCTGGCAGGACCCACACAAGAAACCTTGTTATCTATTTGCTTTGGTTGCAGGGGACTTGCAAAACATTGAAAGCATCTTTACCACTCAATCGGGTACCGATGTGACGTTACGTATTTATGTGGAGCCACAAAACATAGATAAGTGTGATTACGCCATGGATTCGCTAATTCGTGCCATGAAATGGGACGAAGAAGTATATGGTCGCGAATATGATTTAAATATTTTCAATATCGTAGCGGTTGATGATTTTAATATGGGGGCCATGGAGAATAAGAGTTTAAATATATTTAATACCTCTTGTGTATTGGCTAACCCAAAAACGGCCACTGACTCAGCTTACCAGCGAATTGAAGCGGTGGTGGCGCATGAGTATTTCCACAATTGGTCTGGTAATCGAGTCACTTGTCGCGACTGGTTTCAGTTAAGTCTTAAAGAAGGCTTTACTGTTTTCAGAGACGCTGAATTTTCCGCCGATATGAGTTCTGCCACTGTTAAGCGCATTGAAGATGCGACCTTACTTCGAACGGTGCAATTTGCTGAAGATGCAGGTCCCATGGCCCATGCTATTTTACCGGCCTCTTTCATTGAAATTTCAAATTTTTATACTGTGACTATTTATGAAAAAGGCGCGGAAGTGGTGCGCATGATTCATAACTTATTAGGGGCTGATTTATTTCGAAAGGGCTCAGATTTGTACTTTGAGCGCCATGATGGACAAGCAGTTACCACTGAAGATTTCGTTAAGGCCATGGAAGATGCCAGTGGCATAGATTTACGACAATTTAGAAATTGGTACCACCAAGCGGGTACCCCATCTTTGCAAGTAACTGACCACTATGATCAAGCTAGTCAGCAGTATCAATTAACGATCTCTCAGACTTGCTCTGAAACAGCAGAGTCAATTAAAAAACAGCCGTTTCATATTCCTGTTGAAATCGGGTTGATGCTCGACGATGGAAGTGAGTGTGAGCTTGATTGCATCTCAGGCGGAGAGTTTAATGCTCAAACTCAGGTGTTGGCACTAAAAGAAGCTCAACAAACATTTGTGTTCGCAAATGTACCAAGTAAGCCTGTTCCTTCCTTGCTAAGGCGCTTTAGTGCCCCGGTTAAGCTGCACTATGGTTACGATTCAGATCAGTTATTGTTTCTAATGGCCAATGATAGCGATGGCTTTAATCGTTGGGATGCCGGGCAAACGTTGGCATCGGGTATTATCTTAGATTTAGCAGATGATGTGTTAGCGGGTAAAACTTTGCAGCTTGACAGCAAGTTCACTTCGGTTTTTGCGCAATTGCTAAATCAACAAGACATAGACAAGGCTATGTTGGCTCATATGCTGACTCTGCCTAGTTTGAACTTTCTAATTGAGCAGCAAAACCCGGCTCAAATTCATGCTCTGTACAGTGCTCGCACCTTTGTGAGGCAAACCTTGGCCCGTGAACTTCACGAGCAATTTCATGAAACCTATCTAAGTAATGTCGATTCAGGCGTTTATTCACCTAAGCCTGACGCCATGGCACAGCGCGCTTTAAAGAACCTATGTCTGCAATATTTAACTGAAAGTGGCCAGGAGGAATATCTAAATATTGCCCTGAAACAGTTTGAAGTGGCCAACAATATGACCGATCAAAGTGCTGCTTTGTCTGCCATTGTTAATAGCCATTTTCAAGCAGCTGCACAGGATGTATTAGCTCAATTCTATGAGCAATGGAAGTCAGAGCCGTTAGTGGTGAACCTGTGGTTAAGTATTCAGGCTGGTAGTGACCGCCTTGAGGGGGTTAAAGCGGTCAATGCGCTTATGGCTCACGAAGCGTTTGACATGAAAAACCCAAATAAGGTGAGATCTGTCATTGGGGTGTTTGCAGGGCAAAACTTAAGGCATTTTCATGGGGTCCAAGGAGATGGCTATCAGTGGCTAGCAGATAGAATTATCGAGCTAGACAAGCTGAACCCACAAATAGCATCAAGGTTGTTAGGGCCTTTGACCAAATGGAAGCGGCTGGCCAAAGAAAACAGCATTATGATGAAAGAAGCCTTGGATAAAATTCAAAATAGCGGTAGTTTGTCGAAAGATGTCTATGAAGTTGTCAGTAAAAGTCTAGTAAACTGAGTTATTCTAGATTTCTTTATGGAATAGACGTACCAGTGGCGTATTTGGTTGTATGACACTGGTTTATTTTATATGCTAGGCCAATAATAATAAATTGCATGTCGAAGTTGAAACTCCTGTGCTAATTTCGCTAGCTACAGCTGTGGTCATTCTTAGTCGTGGCTGGAGGTATAATAAAAATGAAAAAGACAAGTATCTTGTTAACCAGTTTGTGTATTACCTTAAGTTTGAGCTCAATAGTTCAGGCAAAGGTGTCCAAACAAGAAGCCAAAAAACTAGGCACAACCCTGACCCCATTGGGTGGAGAAGTGGCTGGTAATGCAGATGGATCCATACCTGAATGGCGTGGTGGCATCCAATTTCCCCCTAATTCCTATAAACAGCCAGGTCAACATCACCCAGACCCATTTCCAAGTGATGTACCTCTATTTACTATTACCGCAGAAAACATGGGCAAATATTCCAAGTTTCTGAGTGATGGTCAAAAAGCGTTATTCAAAGCGTACCCAGCCACTTTTAAAATGCCCATCTATAAGACTCGTCGTACCGCTTCTGCACCTCAGTGGATATACGACAAAACATTTAAGAATGCCACTTCAGCCCAATTGGTTAAAGATGGTAACGGCTTTACAGAGGCAGTGGGTGGAACCCCTTTCCCGATTCCTCAAAGTGGCTTAGAAGTGCTTTGGAATCACAATACTCGCTGGCGTGGTGAGTATGGAATTCGCAGAGCATCAGAAGTAGCCGTGCAACGAGATGGTAATTACAGTCTGATTACCACACAAGCCGAAGTAGACCATAACTATAATAAAAGAGGCATGACAGCAGAAGAATTAAACAATGTCTTGTTTTACTACCTCTCTTTCACAAAGGCACCCGCCCGTTTAGCCGGTGGTGCCGTGTTAGCCCATGATACCTTGAATCAAATGACAGAGCCTCGCCGAGCTTGGGGCTACAATGCAGGTCAGCGCCGTGTTCGTAAAGCGCCTAACCTAGCTTACGATACACCGGTAGCCGCAGCAGATGGCCTGCGTACCATTGATGAAACCGATATGTTTAACGGCTCACCTAGCCGTTACGATTGGAAACTAATTGGTAAAAAAGAAGTCTTTATTCCTTACAACAATTATCGAGTGGGTTCTCCTGAGGTTTCTTACGAGAAATTGCTATTGGCTGGTCACTTAAATACCGATTACACCCGTTATGAAAAGCACCGTGTTTGGGTAGTTGAAGCCACATTGAAATCAGGACAGCGTCATATCTATCATAAACGTCGTTTACACATAGATGAAGATAGCTGGAATGCAGCGGTAATTGATTTATACGATGAACGTGGTGAGTTATGGCGCGTCAGCATGGCTTATTTGAAGAATTTCTATGAGTTGCCGGGAGTATGGACAAGTATGGATGTGTTCCATGACATTCAAGCGCGTCGATATCATGTTCAAGGAATGGACAATGAAGAACGAACCACCATTGACTTTAGTCAGGTTTCACCAGGTGCTCGCTACTTTACTCCACAGGAATTACGCCGCCGCGGTCGATAAAATAATAAAAAGCTTGTACAAGCAGTGCTCTCTTGCACTGCTTAATTATAAATATAAAAAATAATTTTTTTGGAGATTTACAGATGCGATCACTGTGTTCAGTGCGCGCCATGTTTGGTGCTGTCACCCGTAGTGTGGGGAGCGGTGCTTTAATAGCGACTTTTGCATTCACTTCTTTGCAATCCCAAGCCCAGTGGCAGGATCCATTGCAAACCCCTGCCATGAAAACCCTTAAAGCTCCCCAATCTTTATTGCTGGATGTTGTCTCAGCAGGTGACCGTTTAGTGGCGGTTGGCGAGCGTGGCCATATTATTTTTAGTGATGACGATGGCTTTAGCTGGTCTCAAGCAAATGTCCCTGTGATTACTACCTTAACTGGGATTTACTTCGTAGATGCCACCACAGGTTGGGCCATTGGTCATGATGCCGTAGTTCTGAAAACTGACGATGCAGGTAAAACCTGGGTTAAGCAGTTTGATGGCTTTGAAGCCAACAAAATGGTGCTAGAACAAGCCAAGCAAGTGAAAGCAGAGCTTGAAGATGAACTTAAAAAAGTCAATGTCATGGGGAATTCTTCGCGCATTTCTGATGTGGAAGAAGCCTTAGAAAATGCAGAATACGCATTAGAAGATGCCTTTATTGATTTTGAAGATAAATCAACCAAGCCATTATTGGATGTTTGGTTTAAAAACAAGCAAAACGGTTTTGTGATTGGTGCTTACGGCATGATCTTCAAAACGACAGATGGTGGTAATAGCTGGAATGACTGGTCAAGCCACGTAGAAAACCCTGATCGATTCCACTTAAACAGCATTGCAGATGCTGGCGATGGTCGTTTAATGATTGTAGGTGAAGCTGGACTAATGCTGCGTACAGTTAATGGTGGCGATCAGTGGGATCAAATGTTCAGCCCTTATGAGGGGTCCTTCTTTGGCGTGACCAGTTTAAATAAACAAGGTGTTCAATTTGCCTTTGGTTTACGTGGAAATTTAGCGCGCAGTGATAACTTTGGTAGCAGTTGGAAATTAATGAATACTCACACTGAGCAAAGCCTTATTGGTGGTACAGATCGACTGGGTCGAGTGGCTTACATTGTGGGTAATGGCGGCGCATTTATTAAGGGGATTGATGTGGGCCGTAAGTGGGAAAGTAAGATTCGTGCTGGTCGTGGCAGTGCCGCAGCCATTATAGAAAGTAAAGCAGGCCATTTTGTATTAGTGGGCGAAAATGGTGTGGAGCTCTTAGATAAACTGGGCGATCGTTTATCTGTTTCCATCAAGAGCGTAGAGGGTTAGGAGATTAAAATGAGTAAAGACAATTTACCAAATTCAGAGCCAGAACATTACATCCTGAGCCCTGAAACAGAACCCTTTGTCGAACGTGTGTTGTTTGGCGGTCGTGGCATTATATTATTTATCCTATTAGCGCTAACGGTATTTCTAGCTTATAACGCTAGCCAAGTGGGGCTGGATTCACGTTCATCTAAATATATTCCGTTAGAACATGAATACATTAAAAACCACATGCGTCACGCCAGTGATTTAAGCAGTGGTCTTAACAACGTAAAAATAGTGGTCGCCAGTACAAATGGTGATATTTTTAATGCTGAATATATGGAAACTCTTCGTCAAATCAATGATGAAGTGTTCTTTATTAAAGGCGCCGACCGATCCAAACTAAAGTCTTTGTGGACACCTAATGTTCGTTGGACAGAAGTAACCGAAGAAGGCTTTCAGGGTGGCCCTGTTATTCCTGCTACTTACAATGGTAGTGAAGATAGCATTAACCAATTGCGTGAAAATATCCTTAAGTCAGGTCAGGTGGGTCGTTTAGTTTCTAATAACTTCACTTCTACTATGCTTGATGTGCCTTTGTATGCGCTTGACCCAGAAACCGGAGAAGCGTTAAAGCCACAAGATTTAGCGCGGGCTTTGGAAGAAAATGTTCGTGATAAGTACAGCAGCGAACACATCACCATTCATATTATTGGCTTTCCTAAGAAAATTGCTGATCTAATAGCCGGTGCCGCTAATGTTGGTATGTTTTTCTTAATGGCCATTGGCATCACAACGTTCCTTCTGTTTATTTATTCTCGTTGTCCTAAAGGAACCATTATTCCGGTTATTTGTTCGGTTACAGCGGTTGTTTGGCAGTTAGGTATTCTGAATTTAATTGGTTTTGGTATTGATCCATACTCGATGCTGGTGCCATTTTTGGTCTTTGCAATTGGCATAAGTCATGGTGTACAAATAATAAACGGCATAGCCATTGAGGCAGGCAAAGGGGCAAACCGTGAAGTAGCCGCCCGTTTGGCGTTCCGTGGTTTGTATGTTCCTGGCATGCTGGCTCTATTGTCTGACGCGATTGGTTTCTTAACTTTATTATTTATTGATATTACTGTAATTAAAGAATTAGCCATTGCAGCCTCCATTGGTGTGGCGGTGATTATTGTGACTAACCTATTGTTATTGCCATTATTAATGTCTTACGTAGGTATTAGTCAGTCTGGTATTCGTCACGCTGAAAAATCTGAATCTTCAGAATCAGGCCTTTGGAAAATTATTGCTAAATTTACTCAACCTAAAGTAGCGATTACTGCAATTCTAGTATCAATTGTATTGGCCATTGGTGGTCTGATAACCAGTCAGGATTTGAAAATTGGTGATTTAGATAAAGGCGCGCCTGAACTTCGTCAGGATAGCCGATATAACAAAGATAATGCTTTTGTAGTGGCTAATTATTCAACCAGTTCAGATGTAATGGTGATTATGGCGGAAACACCAGAGGAGAAATGTGCAAGCTTTGAAGCGCTTGATGCCATTGATCGCCTAATGTGGACCATGGAAAATGTTGAAGGGGTTCAGTCTGCAGTGTCATTGGTAAGTGTTTCTAAACTTATGTCTAAAGGCATGAATGAGGGAAGCCTTAAGTGGTCTGCGTTATCTCGTAACCAAAATATTTTGAATTCTAGCGTGCAGCGTGCCCCAAGCGGTATGTTAAACCCGTCTTGTTCAATGGTGCCGGTGATTATTTTCTTGAACGACCACAAAGCTGAAACACTAGATCGAGTGGTTAAAGTAGCTGGTGACTTTGCAGTTGGCTATGAAAATAACGAAGCCATTCAGTTTAAACTGGCATCAGGTAACGCGGGTGTTGAAAGTGCAACTAACCAAGTTATCGCTAAAGCGCAAACTATGATGTTGGTATTTGTTTATATTGTCGTCGCTACTTTATGTTTCATTACCTTCCGTTCATTCAGGGCAGTATTGTGTGTTGTGACACCATTAGCATTGACCTCTATTTTATGTGAGGCCTTAATGGCTCAAATGGGCATCGGTGTGAAGGTGGCCACTCTTCCGGTAATTGCTCTAGGTGTAGGTATAGGTGTCGATTATGGTATTTATATTTATAGTCGCCTTGAAGCTCTTATTATTAGCGGCGAAGACTTGCATAGCGCATATCTTAAAACGTTAAGAACAACGGGTAAGGCGGTATGCTTTACCGGTTTAACCCTAGCCATTGGCGTAGGTACTTGGATTTGGTCTCCCATTAAATTCCAGGCCGATATGGGTATCTTGTTAACCTTTATGTTTGTTTGGAACATGATTGGTGCGCTTGTGTTGCTTCCATCTTTGGCTCGTTTCTTATTGCGTCCTGAAAGGATTATTGCCAAGCACCAAGAGCGTCACGGTAATATTGTTCCGGCCGAAACATTTTCTAACGTATAAGAAAATAACAGGCTAATAAAAAACCGCAGTGGCAACACTGCGGTTTTTTTGTGTTTGCTGAAAATACAAAAGTGTCATGAGTGAATAAAAAAAGAGTTAAAATGAATCCAAGAAGTCTAGAAAGTAGGTGAAAACTTGACTGTAATTCAAATAGTGCATGATCATCCAGATTGGTTGCTTTGTAATAAACCGCATGGTTTAAATTTCCATAATGAAGACGATGAATTGGGTTTGGTTTCATTAATTCGAAAGCAATTAGGCACTGATAACATTTGGCCAGTGCATCGATTAGATAAATTAACCTCAGGGTTAATCTTGCTGGCTAAGTCGAAAGAAAGTTGCAGTGTGCTTTGTGAGTTATTTGCCCAGCGTGAAATAGAAAAATATTATTTAGCCATTTGCCCTAAAACCATGAAAAAAAAACAAGGCTGGATAATTGGTGATATGGCAAAAGGGCGTCGTGGGGCTTACAAGCTATTAGCCAGTAAAGATAACCCCGGCATTACCCAGTTTTTTTCGCAATCCATAGGCGACGGATTGAGACTGTGTTTGTTAAAACCTAAAACCGGAAAAACGCATCAACTAAGAGTAGCTTTAAAATCACTGGGGTCACCAATCGTAGGAGATCAATCATACGCTGGCAGCAAGAGTGATCGACTATACCTGCACGCCTATGCCATTAAATTTACCTTTCAAAATGTAGATTTCACCTTTCAGCAAGCACCTGAGCATGGGGCGTTATTTCTTCAAGAGAGCGTCACTACTCAGCTGGATGTTTGGGGCGCTCCTTGGCTTATTGAGTGGCCTAAAGGCAATTAACCCGTCGTTTATTGTGTAAGTGCGAAGCCATGTGCCTAATAGTATGATTGCTATACTTCTTTCAACTACTGACGTAATTAACATAAGGTGTTTTTAATGGCTTTTCCTCGTCCCGTTGCCATTGTGGCAAGCAATAGAATCCCATTTGCAAAATCAAACACAGCCTATTTTGGTGTATCTAATCAAAAAATGCTTGGTGCTGCGATTCAAGGTTTGGTAGATAAAGCCGACCTTAAAGGCCAAATGGTTGGGGAGTTAGTGGCAGGGGCTGTTATGAAACACAGTCGTGACTTTAACTTAGCACGAGAAAGCTTATTGGATACTACTTTAAGCGCTGCCACCCCTTGTATCGATATGCAGCAAGCTTGCGGTACGGGTTTACAAGCAATATTTAGTGTGGCGAATAAAATTGCACTTGGAAAAATAGAGTCAGGAATAGCAGCAGGCTCTGATACCACTTCAGATGCACCTATTGCAGTGAGTGACCAATTTAGAACCTTGCTACTTAATCTTAATCGCAGTAAAACAACTGGCCAGAGATTAAAGACACTTGCAAAGTTTCGCCCTAGTTTTTTATTGCCCGCTTTGCCAAGAAATAGTGAACCCAGAACAGGGCTTTCTATGGGTGGACATACCGAGATAACAGCCAAAACATGGAGTATTCCTCGTCAAGAACAAGATGAAATGGCTTGGCTAAGTCATCAAAACTTAGCAAGGGCTTACGATAACGGCTTTATGGATGACTTAATTAGCCCATTTATGAGTCTTGATAAAGATAATTTATTGAGAAGTGAAACCACAAAAGAAAAGTTGGCCACATTAGCACCAGCGTTTGATAAAAATGCCGGAACATTGTCGGCGGGTAATAGCTCGGCCCTAACGGATGGCGCTTCAGCCGTTCTGCTGGCCAGTGAGGAGTGGGCTAAAGAGAGAGGCTTACCGGTATTGGCTTATTTAACCGATTATGAAAGCAGTGCTGTAGATTTCACCGGTAAAGACTCGCCTTATAAAGAAGGTTTACTACTGGCGCCGGCTTATGCCGTGCCAAAAATGTTAAAACGCAATAATATTTCCCTGCAAGACTTTGACTTTTATGAAATACATGAAGCCTTTGCAGCCCAAGTATTGGCGACTTTAAAAGTATGGAATGACAGCGCATTTTGCAAAGAGCACTTAGATTTAGAGAATGTACTAGGGGAAATAGACAGAGCTAAGTTAAATGTGAATGGCAGCTCATTGGCTACGGGGCACCCATTTGCTGCCACGGGCGGCAGGATTGTGGGCACGTTGGCTAAGTTATTAAATGAAAAAGGCTCAGGCCGTGGGCTTATCTCTATATGTGCAGCAGGAGGGCAAGGGGTGGTCGCCATACTAGAGCGTTAAGTAATTTTAATGCCCTAAATATGCTTTAGGGCATTAAGAATTTTAAAGGGTTTTAATTTTAGAATGTTTTTTATTAATTGAAGGCTTGGGTGCTTTAGTAAAGTAATTCAACGTTTGGTGGGTGGTTATATTCATGGCAATAAATATAACCATAGCAAGTACTGTTAATATAATGGCAATGACACCAAATAAATCGGGGGCCTTCATTAATATTGTCATAAGGGACTCTTGATAGTAGAAAAACCACTGATGATTTTCAGGAAATATCCACTCATGAAATGCGTAAAATACGGTTACCGGACCTATTAAGAGAACCAGTATGCTGGCTGTGCCAACAAAGGCTGTAATGCCTAACAGTTGTTGTTTGAAATTTGGTCTGGGTATTTTTTTTAGTAAAAAAAGAATTACAAAAGCAATCCATGAAATGCATGCCAGAGCCCCCAATACTTTTAACACATCTAATAGATTGGCCACGTCCTTTAAGTGAATGATTTCAGCGTGATGCAAAAGTGTGCCTAATTCTTTTCCGTTTGGGTGTTTGTATTTAATGGCGCTTAGCCCCGCTCCGTGATTGTGAATGGAAGTATTGATCGCAGCAAAAAGCCTTATTTTTTCTTGGCTATTGGTGAATTGAAAGTTCTTTCGATAACGGTTTTCAGGACCGTACTTATCTGCGTGTTGCTGTATATGTAGCGTGTCGTGCAACCATGAGTAACCAAAATTAAATTGAGCTAATATTATCCAGCTGAACAAAAAAGCCGTGATTAGCCCGCACAGGCTATAAAGTACCCAGTTAAGGAGCGTAATAAGTTTGTTTGATGAGGTCATATAAGTTGAGGCTTTAGCTAATAAGTATTCTAAGGGCTAGCTTTGCTAGTTTATGGGCAATGGTCAAGATGTAAATATTATACCGTTATCTTATTTTTTGATTGGGTGGGAGAGTTTTAGTCTAACAAGTTTGTAATAGCTCTAATTTGAAGGCTGTCGGGCTTGTTTACAGCAGTCTGGCAAGGTAGGGTGTGCGAATAATTTCACCTTGTTTTTGTTAAATTTATAGAAGTGGTCATCATGGATCAAAAAAAATTCACCGCTACCGGTTTTTTACGTATTTTTAATGCCACAGGCTATTCCTTTAAGGGCATTAAACGCGCTTGGAAAACAGAGGCGGCAGTTCGTCAAGAATTCGTATTAGCTGCCGTTTTGGTTCCGGTGGCTTTTATGCTTGCCCAGAGTTTTGCTCAGCTTGCCATCATGATAATGAGCCTTTTTATTGTGGTGATTACAGAGCTGTTGAATACCTCTATTGAATACGCCATTGACCGTATAGGCAGTGAGAAGCACGACTTATCTGGGGCCTCTAAGGATATTGCCAGTGCGGCCGTGTTTTTTAGTTTGGCGCAAGTGGTAGTGATATGGGGAAGCGTTATCGTATATAACCTAGAGTGGTTAACGTTTCCTTTATTTAATCTATTCTAAGTTAAGGAAACTTAAAAGCTCATCATTCATGCACATGGAAGTGTGGCGGCTTTCACGGCAATTTTCGCTTGTGTAAGTACACTGCCTGGCGCAAGGGGTTTGATATGGAAATTGCTAGAATGATTAAAACTGCGCTAATATTGGGCACGTTAATGACGGTTATACATCAGTGGGCTTCTTTAATAGAAGCTCGGCCGGTGGACTGGCTGGCGTTGATATTTTGTTATGCCCTCTCTTTCCTTACCGCATATTGGTTTATTAAAACGAATACTGCCCCTCCCGCTAGCGCCAATTCATCCAGTGTCAGTATCGATCCCAAGCATATTGAAGCGCTTTATAAACAGGCGGGCTTGGTAGAGCGAAATGCCCATAAAGCCAATGCCGTATTTACCCATCAGTTGCAATACATTAAAAAATTATTGGAAAAAACTAAGAATTTAGAAAGTGGTGTGGATTATGACCTAGCTCATCAAGACCTAGTTAAAGAACTGTCGGTTCTTGAGCAGCATGTGGAATTAATCGTTTCTGAAATGAATAAGAATGTAAAACTGGGTGAAAGGCTTCAGCAGTCGGTAGCAAATATTGACCCTGAAATTGGTCTTCTATAAATATTAAAAGGTTAGAAAAGGGCTCTGCTGAATATAAAGAGCCCTTATAAAGATTAGTTAACGCTGGCAGCAGTAGTATCAGAGGTAGATGCACTGAGCTCTTCGATCACTTCCATCATACTGTCATGGCATTGCGCCATAAGTTCATCTATGTTGTCCATGGTAAGATTATTTGTAGCTATTTCTGGCAATACACGAATACGAGCGGTGCCGTTATTTAATTTCCCCATACTAAAACCATCTAAATAAGCGCTGGTACAAACCCTGACGATTGGAACGCCTGCATTAATGGCAGTAACAAAGGCGCCTTTTTTAAACGGCAGCATGTTCTTACCATGATTACGGGTGCCTTCAGCGAAAAACCAAATGTTAGTTTTAGATTCAATTAAGGCTTTCTTAGTAATATCCATGGCTTCCATGGCCTTTTTTGCATTGCCGCGATCAATCAATATATTGCCCGCTAACCAATAAAGTTGGCCAAATAATGGCACCCACTTTAGGCTCTTTTTACCAAGGCTAACCGTACGATTAGGCACAACGCTGCCGACTACAAATAAATCCCAATTACTTTGATGATTGGCCACCACGATAAAAGGCTTATCAGTTGGGTAGTTCTCTAGGCCTTCAGACTCAACATTAATGCCTATAGCAGGTAAACCTAGTGAACCATACATACGGGCACACCAGCGGCTATTGGTGGGGTTAAATGGTCTAATTAAGCCTAGTAATACGCCTAATAGGGAACCCACAACAAAATTAAGGGCTAATAACACATATCGTACTGCACGGATCATAAATGGTTCCCCTAAAAAAGGGCTGAGCATACAGGTGTTCGCCTAAATTTTCTACGATTTGACTGTTAAATAGACTAAATTGGCCATCAGTCACACAATTTGTAGCTTTGCCAGCTCAATAAATGTGGCTTATATCCGACCATTTATCTATATATACAGAGTCATCGATAATTTCCTTATTAAGTATATTACTAAGGAAATTGTCAGGCTGATTCTGGTGCTGTTGTAACTTTCATTATTTATAGGGGGAGGTTAGACCCTCTAGTTAATTAGAGCGAACGTGCTAAAAAACTGAAAGCTACGCCATTTTTAAAGGTTTAAATTGCACTGATACGGCCATCAGCATATTCTTAGCCCTGCAAACTCTCATACATATAATAATAAAAGTAATGGAATTCTTCGGCATGAGTCGTACTAATTTAAGTAGGTTAAATAACCTATTTGCTGCTATACCGTTTCTAATAATAGTTGCCTGTGGAGATGATGATGCTCTGGTAATTGATGACAGAGAGATTATTGTCATAAAAACAGGCTCTTTTATTGATAGTGCCGTTTCTGGTATTGATTACGCAACTGAAACTCAATTAGGTACAACTAACTCCTTTGGCGAATTTAAGTATGTTGAAGGTGAAACAATAACCTTTAGAATTGGTGGCATAGTTCTCCCTTCTGCACCTGCCCAATTTATATTAACCCCAGTAGAGTTAGTTGGAAATGGGGCCCAACCGACCAATACCACAGTGCTAAATATTACAAGGTTTCTGTTAAGCATCGATACAGATTTCGATAGCTCCAATGGTATTGATATCAATGAAGATGTATATGATATTGCACAAAACCAGTTGGACTTCACCGTTACACCTGAGGTGTTCGGTGCAGAAGGCTCCCCTGCAACATTGTTCATAGAGTCTTTAGGCCGAGAAGATAAAGAAGGCGCACCGATTTCTTTAGTGGATAAAGATACCGCAGAGATTCATTTAAAAGAAACGATAAATGGAATTGAAGAAAGCGAATTTTCTAATGAGTTTTTAAGTGAAAATACATTTAGTGTTGTGCATGATGACGGAGATGTTAGTGAGTTATATTTTAATGCCTATGAAAACGATGATATTAATACAGGCTCACTAACTACTCCTGATGGTGTCATTCATGAAATAACTAAATGGGCTGTGACTGAAGATGGAGAATTACATTTCACTGTATTTGATGGTTTATCACCTACGAATTGGGAGTTTGTGGAACCAACAGTAACAGCAAGCACCGCCAAATATACCTACCAGAGGCCATTATTAGCTAACGATGTACCTGCTGAAGGGAATATGACTCTTATTGAGAATGTTATTACTCCAAACTTATTACTAGGAGACTTTTCCGAAGGAAAAATCTTCAATTTGACACAAACAAATAGTTCATTATCGAAGCTTTCTTTTATTGAACTAGAAAATGAAGATGGTGTTCTTGAACCATATTCCGGCACGATGTTTAAGGGAGCGGACTCCAATGAATTTACCTGGTCTATTAAGTTAGGTGTCTTAAATATAACTGAGATAATTTCTGGTAACGATTTTTCTAACTGGAAGTTCACTGCAACATCCATAAGTGAAACAAGTATTGGGTACGATTTTGCTCAAAATGGGGAGTTGAGCGGTAATACTATTATAAGCAGTGGTCCAGGCACCATGATTCAAGATGTGAATGTCTTTACAAAAAATTATCTACTAGGAAGTTTGCTAAAGGGCAATGTTTTACAGGTTACCCCTGTTGATGGAACCTTAAGCGAGTTGTCTTTTATAGCTGTAAAAGATGATCTAGAAGAAGATAAGCCGAATGTAGGCTTACTTGTAAGAGATGGAGTGTCGAGTGAATTTACTTGGTCTCTTGAGTTAGGAATATTAACGATAACTGAAATTACTGATGCTGATAATTCAGAATTTATTAAGTGGATATTTACAGTTACCTCTGTTACAGGAGATGAGAATATAGCTTACACTGTTGATAGAAGCATTAAACTGGCGGATAGCACTACCACAGAAAGTGATACTGGCACGATGAACATTAAGGCTAGTGAATAATTTGAGTTAATTTATTGACTCGGCAACGCAGATGCTAAAAATGCTTAGCATCTGCTTGATTTTGTATATTTAACTTGCCCGCCTAACACCCCTATCCATAACCAACTCCACCACCCGCGGGAAAAACCGTTTCATAACCACGCTAAACTTTCCAGCCACTCCAGGCACGATAAGCATATTACGTTTAGGCAAGGCTTTAAAAAAAGCATTAGCCACTTGTTCGCTGGTTAATAGACTGGCCGATTCTGAAACGGCATGAGTTTCAGCGGGCTTGGTTTTATTTTCATTTTCAAACCCAGGCGTGTCGGTATCAGGCGGGCACAGCACCATAACTTTAATATTGTGTTTTTTTACTTCGCTTCTTAAAGCTTCAGAATAGCCAATCAACGCAAATTTAGACGCTGAGTAATCTGTCATGCCAAATACCCCTATTATTCCGGCTAGGGAGGCTGTGTTCACAATTAAGCCGCCGCTTTCTTTTTTGTGAGACTTCATGTGTGGTATTAACGCGGCCACGGTATTTCTGCAACCGTACAAATTAATTTTTAAAGTTTCATCAAACTGCTCGTAGCTAATGTCATCATGGTGCTGAGGAATAGATCGGCCCGCACAATTAATTAACGCATCAGGCACACCAAAAGAGTCTACTAATTCATTTAATGTGATATGAGTTTGTTGGTGATTACTTACATCTAGGCTTGTGCTTTCAATCTTTTGTTGGGTATTTGTGCGCTTAGCTTCTAAAATGCTTAATGCTTTTTCCAAAGTAGTTAGGCTTCGGGAAATAATCATCACATGGGCCCCAGCCCCTACTAACTTTTCAGCAATGGCTAAGCCTATACCGGAAGAGCCTCCCACCAAGTAAACGTGTTTGTTCTGAAAGTCGTCTAATTTCATATTTATTCTTATTGTTCATTTGAATGTGGCCAGTCTGATAATGCAAAGTGCCACCTTTGAATCGAGGTGAAAAGGGTATATCTGGACATCACAGCCACGAAGTTAAAGCTGTAAATCTCATGGTATAGGTAAAATATTCCTTAAGTATAAAAAAGTGATATTTTAACTATTGATTATATCTGATTAGGCTATAGCCTTTCATAAAGGGGCGCCAAAATGATCCAGTTCAATAAAACATCCAATTCAGTGAGACTAATCGTTTTTACTTTAATATTGGTCGGAATAGGGCCTGTATGGGCGGTTGATAAGACTCAAAAAGTAGGCTTTTCGGTTATTAAAACAGCCAATACAGCTCCTATACCTGAAGCGGTCCTTGTGGAGGGGGGCAGTTGGTTTAAGCTTCGTCAGTTGGCGCAAAATGCGGTGCTCATCCATCACCCTAAGGGGGATGTGCTCATTGATACCGGCCTAGGCAAAAACATTCATCACCAATTTGAAGCCAATGGTTTTTTAGATAGGCAGCTTTTTCGGTTTGAAGACTTAAACCCTGTTTATAGCCAGTTGCAAAAAGAACAGTACCGGCCCAGCAGCGTCAGTAAGATTATCCCAACTCATCTTCACTGGGATCATGCCAGCGGCATAGAAGACTTTCCACACGCCAAAGTATGGGTACAAAAAGCAGAGCTGGGTGAAGCACAGGAGGGCATGGCACCAGCCTATCTGCAATCTCAAATTGATGCTACCAGTATTCAATGGCACTTTTTTGAATTGAATAACAAGGCTTATAAGGGCTTTAAACACAGTCTTGACCTTTACCAAGATGGCAGCATTGTCTTGGTTGATTTAAGCGGCCACAGTGCTGGACAGGTAGGCGTTTTTTTAACCGTATCATCAGGGGCGCAGTACTTTTTCATTGGCGATACCACATGGACCACCAAGGGAATAAAAGATAATTCACCTCGCTCTGATCTTATAAAATGGTTAGTACACTTAAACTTCAGTGATGAAAAAAATGAAGCTCAAATTGCACGCTTACATCAACTGTCAAAAGAGCATAAAAACATCATACTGGTGCCCGCTCACGATGAACTTATTATGGCGCAGTTACCTGTGTATCCAGCTGTAAAATATTAAGCATTTCAAGTGAATGTAAACGTTAGCTTGTCAACTCTTTAAACGGATGTGGTAATGGACCTTAAATCACTAGGATATTTTGTGGCGGCAGTGGAAACCGGTTCCATCACTGCCGCCGCTGCCCGCTGTTACATAGCACAGCCCTCTATATCCGCGGCTATTTTTAAGTTAGAAAGCGAATTAAACGTGACCCTTTTAGTGCGTCAAAAAAGAGGTGTCAGTGTCACAGCAGCTGGGCAAGAACTGTATGACTCGGCAAAAAATTTACTCAACCACGCGCTATCTATTAAAAATCGTTTTAATACCCCTGAATCCCAGCAAACACTTATCATTGAAGTCAGTCACGCCATTGCTTTTGAGTATTTAAACCAACTGATTAACGTAGTAAGAATTGATAATAGCCATATTCAAATAAAGCTAATTCGTCCTCAACAGCGCTTACTATCAAATGAAAAATCGAACGCTGATATTCGCCTGACTATGGAGCAATCGGTGCAAGCAGATGAAGAATTCATTGCCGCTTGGTCAGACCGGTACTGCCTAATAATCCCTCATCAGCACCCATTGGCCCATGAAGACAAACTCACTATTGAACAGCTCAATAATGTGCCGTTTATTAATCGCTCGTTTTGTGATCGAAGTCAGGCCATGGTGGATTTTTTAAATGAGCACCAAATACAGTTAAATTACGTAGCCGATGTTGAAAATGAAGAGTGGGCCGTGTCTCTTGTGGCTTCAGGGCTAGGCTTATCTATTGTCCCTTTGCCTTGTAACTCACCTACTTCACAAGGCTTAACAAACAAAGATTATAAAGCGGTGCCAATAGGGGAAATAGCAGGCCTACAAGATTTTGAAAGACGTATTGGTGTGGCTATTCATTACTCAAAATACACTCAGCCATTTTTTAAAGAGTTAGCGGGTACTCTAAAAGCATACTTTTCAAATACCCGTTAATACTAAGCATGTCAGAGGACTAGATAAGTGAAATTTTCTTATGTGAAGGGAGTAAAATCCCGGTTGTCGTCATGACGCTAAGCTTTTAAGATTTTTAACCTAAAGACTTACGTTAAAATTCAGCTTGAAAATGTAAAGTGGGCAATATGCAAACCATTCAAATCATCACTCAAGATGGTACCACCATCACAGGTTCATTATTTACACCCAACCAGGCCCCTAAAGCGGGCATCATTATTAATTCCGCCACGGCTGTGCCCAGAGGTTTTTACAGAAATTTTGCCAACTATTTAGCGGCTAAAGGTTATGTAGTGATCAGCTATGATTACCGTGGCATAGGCGACTCTAAAAACCTACCTCCCAAAGACCCCAGTCAAACCATGCAAGCCTGGGGTGAGCAAGATTTCAATTCAGTTATTAATTGGGCCACGAAAAATCACCCCGCGTTTAATTGGCATTGCATCGGTCACAGTGTGGGTGGGCAGCTAATTGGTTTAGCTAAGGACAATCATAAAATAAGCAGTGTTTATAATGTGGCCGCACAAAGTGGCAATTGGCGGAATTGGCATTGGGCAAAAATGCCAAAACTATGGCTTATGTGGTATGTGTTTACACCATTTTTTACTCAGGTGTTGGGTTTTTTACCAGGCTTTTTAGTAGGGGGCCAGCCTTTACCAAAAGGTATAGCACAACAATGGGGGCAATGGTGTCGTAATAAAGACTATATTTGTAATGAGAAAGGTCAATCTTTTCGACCTTATTTTTCAAGTTTCAATAACCCCATGAACTTTATTCAAATAAAAGACGATCTCGATTTTGCACCTCTTAAAGCGGTTCAACAGCTGCATGGTTTTTACCACCAAGCGCCACGTACTATTGAGGTGTTATCTCCAAAAGATTACGGACAAAAAAAGATTGGTCACTTTGGATTTTTTAACAAACAAAATGAACAAGGCTTATGGCAGCATGCACTAAATTGGCTTGAGTCTGATTTAAAAGTTGCTGACTAAATGATCTAGTAATAATGGTCAACTTGGCTAAGAGTAAAGTGATACTTCGTTGTGGGCATTGCCGCTTAAATATGCACAAGGCTATGATTACTCCCTAAGTGTATTACTAGGGAATGATCTTAATGACTAAACTAAATGGACAGCAAGAATACGTAAAACAAGTTAACGATATGGTGCCTTATCAAGAGGACATTATCGTCAGTAAAGTACTGACAAATAAAGAAACCGGTAGCATTACTATGTTTTCTTTTGATAAAGGCCAAGGTGTCAGTGAGCAGTCTCTTCCATATAATTGTGTGCTGTTTATTACCGATGGTCAGGCTGAAATAGTCATTGATAGTGATGATGGCAGAGTCATTACCAAAGATGAAATTATTTACATTCCCAAGTTTACCTCCCATGAAGTATTTGGTGTCGAAGCATTTAAAATGTTATCCATCGTAGTCGGCTGTGAATATGATTAATAATATTGCATGTATGGTTGAGCACCTTGAAGACTCAATAATACATAAAAAGTTATTGTCTTCTAAAAGTGGCTCGGTGACGGCCTTCGCAATTGCCGATAATGAAAGCATTGCTGAGCATAAAAATAGACATTGTGAATTCATTTATGTCTTAAGTGGAGTCATTGAGTTAGACGTGGCAGGGCACAAGCATCTACTCGAAAAAGGTGCTTTTTATTCAATTAAGGCTAATACATTACACACCGTAAATGGCTATGACTTAGGGAAATTTGCCCTGGTTATATTGAAGAATAAAAAGGAAAACAAAAATGGATCTTAAACTACCCAAAGTGTTTAATTTAAATACGATGATTAATTACAACGCCGAATCAGTGGTTAGCCGTACTATTTTAAGGGAAAAGGCCGGTACCATTACCATGTTTGCATTTGATAAAAATGAAGGGCTGCCCGAACATGTGGTGCCTTTCGATGCTTATTTGTACATTGTGGAAGGAAAGCTAACTGCCACCGTTAAAAATAGGCCAGCCATCTTGTGTGGTGAAAGGGATTTTGTTTATGTGCCAGCTAATATTCCTCACGAAGTGAAAGCAGGCTCAAAATGTAAAATGTTTTTAATTATGATCCGCTCACAAGATAAGTCATTTAATGAAATGGGTAAAATAGCTTAATCACATCTATAACGTTCATTTCCCTATGGACATCCAGTCAGCGTTAAGTTGGTAGCCTCTTAATTTCTATCGAATTCACCAATAACCCTACTTTAAAAAGGTTATTGGTAAATTATTCAATGTGGTCTTTTTTATTCTCTACTCCAAATTTGGTATACCCGAGCGCTGTGCTTGGTTATTGATGTGCATCAATAACCAAACCTCAGCAAGGTTTATTCTTGTTCTGCAGTCATAAATCAAACTGTATTTAAACTATTCAAAAACATTTTTATTTATGGCTGCACGAAAAAATTGCTTTATAACGGGAGAGGATTGAATGAGTGACACCTTTACCAAGGAGATGGCCAGGAATATTTATTACGGCGGTGGCTTTGCCGCTTTTTTATTATTACTGGGTTTGACCTTTGACACCATGCGGGTTTTACCCGAGCGAGATCACAGAGAAAATATTACCCCAAGCGTTGCCCACGGTAAGGGACTTTGGGAAAAAAATAATTGTGTGGGTTGTCATACCATTATGGGGGAAGGCGCTTATTTTGCACCAGAATTAGCCAATGTTTATGACCGATACGGCAACGGCAGTGAGGAGGCATTTAAAAGTTATCTTCAAGGTTGGATGGCTGCTCAACCATTGCAAATTCAAGGGCGTAGAAAAATGCCGCAGTTTAACCTTACGAGCGAAGAGGTCGACAACCTTGCCGATTTTCTTATCTGGACTTCTCGGATAAATGACAACGACTGGCCGCCTAATAAGCAGGGGTAATCAAAGATTATGATAAAATTCGAATCGCAAATGGTAGCTAAACCCTACTTTATTTTTGCTTTGACATTATTTGCAGGGCAAATTCTGTTTGGTCTCATCATGGGGCTGCAATATATTATTGGGGATTTCTTATTCCCTTATATTCCATTTAATGTGGCTAGGATGATTCATACCAACTTACTGCTGGTGTGGATTATATTTGGTTTTATGGGGTCGGCTTACTATCTTGTTCCCGAAGAAGCTAATGTGGAATTACACAGCCCATTATTGGCTAAAATCATGTTTTGGGTTTTTGCAGCAGCCGGTGTGTTAACCATATTAGGTTACCTGTTTGTGCCTTATTCTGAACTAGCAGAACTTACCCGCAATGAATTGTTTCCAACCATGGGGCGTGAATTTCTAGAGCAGCCGACCCTTACCAAAATCGGTATTGTGGTGGTGTGCGTAGCATTTTGCTACAACATCGGCATGACCATTTTAAAAGGGCGTAAGACGGTTATAAATATGGTTTTACTAACCGGTCTTGTGGGCCTAGCCGTATTCTTTTTGTTCGCTTTTTATAACCCTGAAAATCTAGTGCTTGATAAATATTTCTGGTGGTGGGTGGTTCACTTGTGGGTAGAAGGTGTTTGGGAACTTATACTAGGGGCTATCCTTGCTTTCACTTTAATTAAAGTCACCGGTGTAGACAGAGAAGTGATTGAAAAATGGTTGTACGTGATCATTGGTCTTGCATTAATTTCAGGTCTTGTGGGTATGGGGCACCATTATTTTTGGATCGGCCCTGGGGAATACTGGTTATGGATGGGCTCAATATTTTCAGCTCTGGAACCCTTACCATTTTTCATGATGGTAGTGTTCGCCTTTAAAGTGGTGCGCGAGCGTAAATTTGAACACGCCAATAAAATTGCCGTCACCTGGGCGTTAGGCACAGCGGTCATGGGGTTTCTGGGCGCGGGTGTGTGGGGGTTCTTACACACACTGGCACCGGTTAACTATTTCACCCATGGCACGCAAATTACCGCGGCCCATGGACACTTATCTTTCTTTGGTGCTTACGCCATGATTGTCATGACCATCACCTCTTATGCGATGCCCATTATGCGTGGCCGCCCATTGGGCAATCCTATGTCTGCGCAAAAAGTAGAGCGCTTTTCATTCTGGGCCATGTGCATTGGTATGCTGGGTATCACTATTATGCTGACCATTGCAGGGGCTTGGCAGATTGCTTTACAGCGCATGCCTGATGATGCCAACGCGTTGAGCTTTATGGTGACGCAGGAAAAACTCATTCCAATTTATTGGGCGCGTTTAGCGTTTGGTGTTTTATTCAGCGTGGGTTTAATCGCCTATTTGGTTAGCTTCTTTGTGGGATCTAAAGAAGCCATTATTGCTCAAAATAATGGTGTCACACAAAAAGCACCACAAGAGATTGCTGGCGTGTGTTGCGGTGCTTGTGATGAATCTAAAGCCAGCTAGTCGCAATAAAATACTCGGCTTATAAATTATTTAAGCCGAAATTCAATTTTAGGTGAGACTGTATTTACGGACAAAGCGGTATGTTAAATACAGTCTCATCTCTTTACCTATAAATATTGGCTTGTATTTTACTTCAGTGTTTATAGGTAAATCTTAAAAGTAGTCGCTTAACCTTTTACTGGAATAAGGGCCGAGAAGTATAAATGGAAGAATTTATTGGTGAAGTTTGGCACAAATACATATCCAGCAAAGTCGCCACAGGCTTTCCAGAAGCGGGCGTTGAATTGGCAACTTTTCAGTCTCAACTGTCCACCTACTTTCATTGCTTAGGGGGCGCTCCTGGCAAAGTCGTTGAAGCGGCCGAACCTAGAATATTGGGCAATCATCGCCCCTTGTTACAACGCATTGCAGGCAGTCACCGGCGGGCCGCACTGTGCTGGCAAGATCAGCGCAGTTTGCGATTGCCTCCGGTAATCGACTACCTTCCTGAAAAGGAGCAAAACGAAGCCCTTTATTTTTGGTTAGCAGCATTGGGGGCAAAACTGCCCACCATGAAGCATTGGTTTGTTGAGAATCAATTGGCCACTCTGGCCATTTTAACCTCTCACCCAGGTTTAAAAACGGGTTACCAAATGTTGGCTAAGGCAGTGGTGGCGCAACGTCCTTTAATTGAGCATCTACCACAAAAATTGCAAGCTCGTGAGCAGGCCATTCAGCGGGCTATTTTAAAACCAGGCTCCGTAAAAAGTTTACCGTTGGCCATTGGTGAGCCCTTGTTTGTTCCTTTATGGTTATATCCAGCACCACTTTATGATGTGGGTGCGGGTAATGTTGAAGACAGTGACGAACAGGGCGCTTCTTCTGAAAAAAATAAAACCGAATCGCTTAATAGCCCAAGAAAAAGCGCACAATATTTTGATGACGAAAAACAAACCGATGGCTTATTAGTATTTAAATTAGAAGCCCTGTTTAGTTGGGCTGAACAGGTAGATATGGATAGAAGCCAGCAAGAAGATTTAGATCAAGACCTGCAAGGGGCGGCAGATGATTTAGATGTCATTACCTTGTCACGAAAACGCAAAGCCGGGTCGGCCAAAGTTAAATTCGATATGGATTTACCCGCCCCCTTTAATGATGATTTATATCTAGGGCCAGGTATTAAGCTACCAGAGTGGAACTACAAAAAAAGAGCCATGCTAAAAGATTTCTGCTTTGTGCAACCCATGTTAAGTGATGAGGCAGTACCCAGTAAGTTACCCGAAAACCTAAAAGAACAAGCTAATTGCTTAAAGCGCCAATTTAATCTATTGCGACCATTAAGTGTATTGCAAAGACGCCAACCCTTTGGGGATGAAATTGATCTAGATGCTTGGCTAGACATTAAAACCCAACCCAATGTCATGATCGATGGTGAAAACCTGTACTTGGCCAAAAAGAAAAATGCACGGGATATGTCAACCCTAGTGCTGGCCGATTTATCCATGTCCACCGATTCAGGTGTGACCACCGAGCAAAGAGTGGTGGATGTCATTCGTGACAGCTTGTTGTTATTTTCAGAAGCATTATCAGCCTGTGATGACCCTTTTGCAATTTATGGTTTTTCATCCATTAAAAATAAGCAAATACGTTTTCAGTTATTAAAGAACTTTTCAGAAATTTACAGCGACCACACACGCGGTCGAATCTTGGCAATCGAGCCTGGCTTTTATACCCGCATGGGAGCAGCCATACGGCAATCGGTGAGTGTTTTAAAAATGCAGAATTCAAACCAGAAATTATTGCTCATTATTTCTGATGGAAAACCCAATGACATTGATCATTATGAAGGGCGCTACGGTATCGAAGATACCCGTCAAGCCATATTGGAAGCTAAGCGGCAGGGCATTCAGCCTTTTTGCATCACCATAGATGCACAAGCCAATGATTACCTTCCCTATTTATTTGGCGATCAAGGCTTCACCTTAGTGCGAGACATTCAACAACTACCAAAAATGTTGCCAAAGCTATACCTAAATTTAAGCCAGTCCATTTAGGTAATAAGTAAAAGTCATTATGAATCAATGTTTCAAAAAATATTTAATGCAAACGGAGTGTCCATGACTCAAACCAATGCCGATCAACCCATTCATTATCAAGCACAGAAAAGCGAATGTGAAATATTTGAAGCCGCGGCTAACAATAAACTGCCGGTCTTACTAAAGGGGCCCACCGGTTGCGGTAAAACTCGCTTTGTAGAATACATGGCCCAGCAACTAAATCGCCCATTATTTACCGTGGCCTGTCACGACGACTTAAGTGCCACTGATCTTGTGGGGCGTCATCTTATTGGGGCCAGTGGCACCCATTGGCAAGATGGCCCTTTAACCCGTGCCGTTCGCGAAGGAGGAATATGCTACTTAGATGAGGTGGTAGAAGCTCGTAAAGATACCACAGTGGTCATTCATCCATTAACCGATCACAGGCGTGTCTTACCCATAGATAGAACAGGGGAGCAAATTCAAGCTCATGAAGACTTCATGTTGGTGGTGTCTTACAACCCAGGTTATCAAAATTTGATAAAGGGTTTAAAGCCCAGTACCCGCCAACGTTTTATTGCCCTTGAATTCGACTACCCTCTAGCCAAACTTGAAACCCAGGTTATTTGCCAAGAAACCGGTTTGGATAAACAGCGAGCCGAGCAACTGGTATTACTTGGCCAAGATATTCGCCGTTTAAAAGATCACGATCTTGAAGAGGGGGCGTCTACTCGTTTGCTTATTTATGCGGCCAAGTTAATGCAAACCACGCTGACCACCACACAAGCCTGTATGGCCTCGTTGGCGCAACCTTTGAGCGACGACCACGACACCATTAAAGCCATAGAGCGCCTAATTAATGCACATTTTTAAACCTCATGATTTAACCGTTTTATGAATTAAGTGGCCGTACATATTGGTCGGCGCACACGCTAAACAAGGAAGAAAAGCCCATGCCCATATTAAATGCGTCACTGGATACAGAATTTATTCCAGAAGGCGATCCTAACCCTCAACAAGCGGTGGTGCTGCGTAAGAGCGATGAACCCATACCCGCGAACATGGCTGTCTGGATATTAATTGGGGCCGAATTAACCGAGTTTGCTTTATTTTTTATTATTTACTTGGTGGTACGGTCTCACAATCCTGAAATTTTCTCGCAAGGGCCAGAGCGTTTAAATCTGTTGGCGGGCACGTTAAATACACTGGCACTCATCACCAGCAGTTATTTTGTGGCGCGAGCCATTTCCGCTATTAAAATGAACAAGCCAAAACAAACCGTTAAGTGGTTAGGAGCCAGCTTATTAATGGGGGCCAGTTATCTGGGAATTAAAACTTGGGAGTATTTTTGGAATGCTCAGGCCGGTTTAGATTCCCGCACCGATCTTTTTTATACCCTATATTACTATTTAACCTTTAATCATTTATTACACGTAATGATGGGTATGTGCACGCTGGCATGGGTATTGGTGCGCGCCCATTATAATGCATACAGCAGTACAGATTACCAAGGTCTTGAAAGTGCCGCCTGTTATTGGCACATGATAGATCTGGCGTGGATTATTATTTTCCCATTACTGTATGTGTTGAGGTAATTGAAATGAAAAACCAAACCCTAACCATTTATTGGGCAATGCTGATTGCCTTAACATTACTTAGTGCGTTATTTGCCGATTCCCTTGAACCTAATTCGTGGGTCACCTTAATAGTGTGTCTTACTATTATGGTAAAAGGGCAGGTGATTGTGGACGTATTTATGGGGTTAAAAACCGCGCCCAATAAAATTCGTTATATGATGCTGGCCTATTTTTATGTATTGCCCCCTATGGTGGCATTCACCTTAATATTTCCTAGTACGGTAGAACAAATCACAACCCTTTAAGTTTGGGGCATCAATATTAATTGATACCGTTCTCTGCGTGATCACAAGCGTAGATTGCCAAGGTGCCCTTTATTTAAAAAGATGGTTAAGGGCTAGGCATTAGATAAATATAATGAATACGAAATAAAAAAGGAGGGGGCTATCCTTCGTTTTTATTTTTTACTTTCATTTTTGGCCTCTCATTTCTTGAAAAGCTCATTATTTGTCAATGGCCTCAGCCAATGCTTCCAGTTGAAATTGATTAAAGACTTTAATGCCATGCTGGCTTAATAAAGCGGCGGTGACCCCTTGGCCATCTATAAGTTGGCCCTTAAACGAACCGTCGTAAATTTTCTCATTACCACAAGAGGGGCTGCGTGCACTTAACAAAGCAAATTGAATGTTGTGCTGTTGGCATTGTTTCAGGGCCAGTTGCGCGCCTTTAATAAATTCAGCGCTTACATCTTGTTCATTGCTGGTTTTAACGTGAGCCACTGCCTTCAATACCGCTGTACCATCAATAGCTTGTGAATGAGAAGTGCTAACATCTATAGCAATGATTTCAGCAGCCTCTCTTGGTGTGCTTAATCCACCAGCCACTTCAGGGCAAAAAGACACCACTCTATTTTGCTTTGTCCAAGTATCCAACAGTGTATTTTGTTGTTTCAGGCTCTTGCCGTCATAGCGTACCGGCTGCCCTAGCAGGCAAGCACTGATCAGTATTTTTTCCATGTCTTCACACTTTTTAAAGAGCCTCATAATAACTCATCTCTGATGAAAGGGCCTACAGTAGCTCTAAATATAAACTCATACTATGGGGGTAGTTGAGGGGGTTCAACTTATTCTGCGCAGGTTATTAAGGCTTCAAATACTGACTCAAAACTCATGCTAGAATTCTAAATATTGCTCTGAAACCCCCATGAATTCTGGCTGTGTCGTACATGGCCCAACAATTGCTCCAATCCTGCCAACTAAATAATAACTAGGTTTCACTGGCTACGACTAAGTGGGTATGCACGGAATTGGGGCGGCTTTTAAGTTTGCTTGATTTTATTGCACATTTTAAGGGCCGTGAAACAAAAGAGAGGGCTGGGTTGATGACTTTCAAGCAAATGGAAAGCGGGCAGATGCAAAGCAAGTTTTATCCTTGTGCTAAACAAACGGCAGAGGAAATTTAAATCATGGCCATGTTCTTCAGACGTAAAGAAAAAAACCCCATACGCATCGCCGATAAAAAGGTGAAAGATTGGAAATACACCACCTGTGGTTATTGCAGCACCGGTTGCTCCATAGAAGTGGGCCTAGACGAAGACGGTAAAGCCGTGGCCACCCGAGGCAACGCTAATGCCGACGTGAACCGAGGCAAACTTTGCATTAAAGGGATTTTCGAGCACGAATTATTCGACGCCGCCGGTCGTGGCGACCAGCCGCTTATGCGTAATGCCCCATATGAAGCCTGGAATAAAACCAGCTGGGACACGGCTCTAGACCACATGGGCGGTGAAATTAAGCGCATTCAAGACACCTACGGCAAAGACAGCTTTGCCATTGTGAGTACTGGCCAGTTATTAACCGAAGAATTTTACAGCTTGGGCAAGTTAGCCCGCGGTTGCATTGGCACCAACAACTACGACGGCAACACCACCTTGTGTATGGCGTCGGCAGTATCTGGTTACAAGCGCTCGTTTGGCTCCGACGGCCCGCCTGGTTGTTACGAAGATTTTGAGCACACCGAATGCTTAATGGCGTGGGGGTCAAACCTGCCTGAACAGCACCCAATTATTTACTGGCGTTTAAAAGAAGCCTTAGAAAAACGCAAATTCCCGCTCATCGTCATCGACCCACGGGTCACCATGTTTGCTCAGTTCGCCGACATTCACCTAGCCATTACTCCAGGCACTGATTTAGCGTTAATGAACAGCTTAATGTACGTGATTTTAGACGAAGGCCTAGAAGACCGCGATTACATCAACGCGCATACCAAGGGTATCGAAGATGTAGAAGCCTGCGTAAAAGATTACGACCCCATTAGCGCCTCTAAAATTTGTGGCATCAGCGAAGACAGCATTCGTCAGGTGGCACGCTTATATGCAAAAGCGGGTTCCGCCATGTCTATCTGGACCATGGGCATCAACCAATCGACTCACGGCAGCGATGGCGTAGTGGGCATTAACAGCATTAACCTCATTACCGGTAACATTGGTAAACCCGGTGGCACCAGTCTTTCTATTACGGGTCAGTGCAACGCCATGGGCACACGAGAATGGTCAAGCTGCTCCGGTTTACCCGGTTATAGATTGTTAGAAAAACCAGAACACAGAAAAGAGATTGCCGAATTTTGGGGCATAGACGAAGAATTTTTCCCGAAAAAACGCGGCCTTGCGCAAACCGATATTTTTCCAGCCATCGAAACCGGTGAAATTAAAGGCTTATGGTTAGTGGCAACTAATCCCATGACGTCCATGCCCAACACTGCGCGTATTCGTAAAATTTTAGAGAAGCTAGATTTCTTAGTGATTCAAGATGCCTACGCCGATGTAGAAACCACTAACTACGCCCACATGTTTTTACCGGCAGCGGTTTGGGCCGAAAAAGAAGGGTGCTTCACCAATACTGAGCGCCGTTATAATATTGTGCGCAAAGTGCAAGAGCCTAAAGGCGCTTCAAAAGCTGATTTCTGGATCTTTAAAGAATTGGCAAAACGTTTTGAAAACGGCAAAAAGATTCACTTCCCAGAAACCCCAGAAGGGGCCTTTAATGAAATGCGCGAGCTTTCAAAAGGCGCCGGTCGTACCCTGAATATCTCGGGCATGACCCACCAAAAAATTGAAGATGCTTGCGGCATTCAATGGCCCTATAGCGAAGCGGATGCAAAAAGAGACGAAGCGGATGCCAAGCAGAGCGAAGAAAAAACCGACGGCAGTGTACAGAACGGCAGTAGTAAGCTGGGAGTGAAAGGTGCGCAACGTTTATACACCACCGGAAAATTCCAAACTCCAGACGGAAAAGCCAACCTAATTCCTTTGCCGTTTATTAACAACAACGAAGTTCCCTGTACCGAATACCCATTCTGGATGAACTCGGGCCGTGTGGTAGAACATTTCCACACCCGTACCCGAACTGGAAAAATGGGCAACATGAACAAATACAGCCCCACCCCATACATGGAAATGAACCCAGATGCGGCAGCAGATTTAAACGTGAAACACGGCAGTTACGTGCGCATTGTTTCACGGCGCGGCGATGCGGTGGTGATGGTGCAAACCACCCAGCGTGTGGCCCGCAACGCGGTGTTTATTCCATTCCATTTTCACGATTGTGTTAACCGAGTGTGCTTGGGTTTATTAGATCCTTACTCCCGCCAGCCTGCTTTCAAGCAAGGTTCTATTCGTATAGAAGCCGTAGATCAAACACTGGCCGCACAACTAAACGTCGAACGACGTGCATATTAAGGGGTTAAGCATGGATCATTTATTTCACATAGAAGACCTGAATCAAAAATTAGCCGCGCAATTAAACGTCGAACGACGCTCGTACTAAGGGAGGGTTAAAAAATGAATAAAGCATATACCGAAGACAAAAAAGCGACAATACAAGCGCCTGCGCCAACCGTTCCGTTTTACGACGCTTCTGAAAATAACAGCGGCTTCAACAGTGCCGACGTTGTCATTCCTGTCAATCAAGACGCCCTAAAGGCAGCGGGTAACCCTAAGCCTGGTAAACCCGCTATAGAAATTGGCCTGCGCGAAGACAACATGTCTAGCTTGCAAAAAACCATGCGTAAAATTAACCCGTGGTTTATTGCTCGAAACTATCTAGACACGCTAGGCGTTGATAAAAGTGATGGCGTAGTGAATAACGGCGAGTGGGATACCAAAGCGCGCCCTATTTTTGATGTGCGCTCGGGCGAGCGCGATTATGCCAAATTAAACGATCCCATCGTGCACGAGACCAACCGCTACGGCACCATGATTGACCTGTTAAACATTACCGAAACACCCTTGCCAGTTGGTCGCTCTTTGGAGATTAACGGCAACCCAGAAGTGGGCACCAACCCTAATCGTAATAAACAACACGGTTTTCATTTCACTGCCGACAACTGCATCGGCTGTCACGCCTGTGAAGCGGCCTGTAGTGAGAAAAATGATTTACCCGCGCATTTATCGTTCCGTTCGGTGGGTTATGTAGAGGGGGGCTCGTACCCCGACTTCAAACGCATGAATATTTCCATGGCCTGTAACCACTGCGATAACCCAGTGTGTATGAAAGGCTGCCCTACCAAGGCTTATACTAAGCACGCCGAATACGGTGCGGTGTTGCAAGACCCTGAAACCTGTTTTGGTTGTGGCTATTGTACTTGGGTATGCCCATACAACGCCCCGCAACTAGACCCTGTGGAAGGCAAAGTTTCAAAATGTAATATGTGTGTTGACCGTTTAGAAGTGGGCCTTAAGCCTGCGTGTGTCAGTGCCTGCTTGGGCAATGCACTAAACTTTGGTGTAGTAGAAAATACCCCAGAAAACCGCGAGCAAGTTAAAACCAGCATTCCCGGTTTCCCCGACCCAACCATTACTAACCCTAACATTCGTTTTCAGCAAACCAAAAGTATGCCAAACGAGATGTCTCGTACCGATACCATGCCCATTAAATACCACAAGCAAGAAGATGGTTCGTTCCGTTCGGTGGTGGATGAAAAAGAAGGTAAAGATAAAAGCTGGAACTTGGCGCGCTTATCAAGCCGTGAAAACCCACTGGTTATTTTCACCTTGTTTACTCAAGCAGCCATGGGCGCCTTTATTCTTTTATACCTAGGCAACTTGTTAGGAGTTGAAAGTTTAGTGGCGGTTAAAAACAGCGTAATTTATTTACCGCTGCTAATAGTATTGGCAGGCTTGCAGGCCATTGGCCTGCTGTTGTCGACCATGCATTTGGGTAAGCCCATGCGCTTTTATCGCGGCTTTAACAACCTGCGCTATTCACCGGTTAGCCGTGAAGCCTTGGGTGTGGCGTTATTCTTTACCGGCATTGCCGCTTTTACTGGCCTTGAAGTGTTGGCATTTGGTTTAGAATATTTTGCCATTTCGGCTCCTGTGATCAGTGACTTAATAACACCGGTACAACACGGTGCCGCCATCTTTGCCATTACAACCGGTTTAATTGGTTTGTATTGGATGTACCGCAGCTACCGAATTCCTGCTCGCCCTTTTTGGGATCACGGCCAGGTGGCGACTACCTTCTTTGGTACGCTGTTTAGTTTAGGTTCTTTGGTTCTTGCACTGTTAGCCGTACCTACTTTAGCTCTGACTGGAAAAGACACCTCGCAACTTTTACAAATTACCGCAGGCTTAGCCGCGCTTGGTTTAATTGCCGAAGGCTTAGGTTTAATAGTGCACGCTAAATACCTAAATACCGAAAGTGGTGAAGGGGCAGCAGCTCATTACGTGCAGCAAACTACTTTTGGTAAAAGCTACGTGATGCGTAACGTATTAATGGCCATCAGCGCCTTGGCCATGGCCACCGTTGCGATATTCCTAAGTGATTCGGCGGCGGGTTTAGTAGTGGCGGCCATTGCAGTGCCTGCCGTGATAATCAGTCTGCTAGTAGGGCGTTGCTTGTTTTATATATTGGTTATTCCCACCACTATGCCGGGCGCGTTTTTCTGGAAGAACAAAGGCTTTGAAGAGCACGCACGAGACGTGGGCCTTGCCGACATGCCACAAGTGGGTGTTGTGCCGTCTTGCCACATGCACTAGGAGAACATTGCTCGACTACTGCGCTCGCAATAGCGGCGTTACGTCAAGTAAAGCTCCCCTGAAGATTAATAGATAAAACAAAAAGGCGGACATTGGTCCGCCTTTGTCGTTTATAATATCGGCAAGAATTTATAAATAGGTTAATGCCTGTTTTGTAGCGAGAATCAAAGAATGAAGTTAGAAGAGTTAATTAATAAAACCTGTCTCATCGGCGTGACCTACGTAGACACCAATGGCGATACCCTAAAGCAAGCCCAATATGCAGGCACCGTAATAGAGGTAGATGCAGAAGAGGGCATTAAAGTTAAGCTGATGGCCATTGAAGGGCTGACCAAAGAAGCCCCTAATTTCCATTTGCCACCATCATTAGATGCTTGGTTTATCGCCCCTGAAGGCCACTTTAAGAATGCAGAACATAAAATAGATATTGAAAACCCTGACTACTTTGTGACCTGGGATGTGGTGAAGAAGAAGGATGATACTGAAGAAGGGCAGCAGGAGTGGTGGGAGTGGCATCCTCGGGCTGTGTCGCCCAGTGTAAATTAAAGCGGATAAAGCAAAAGAAAACGATTCACAACCGGCTCATTAAAATGAACCGGTTGTGAATGATGTTATTCAAACGTTAATGAGAACGTTCCTTCAATCTCTACAGTTGTACCATCAACATCCGTAATCTCTGCATCTACATCCACTTCAATTCCCGTCGCAGATCGATCAACAGATAACCTTCCGTCATCTGCAGAAATATCATTCAATTTAGTTAAAGCGGGTGAGTCGAACTTAATATTATTAGGATGGTTGCCTAAGAAGTAAATCCAATAGGATTTTGCATCATCTATATTCATAGACACTTTAATGGGGCTGCCTTCATATTGCCCGTGCAGTTCAGCATAACTTCCGGCCACTATGGTGTTATCGGAAGAGCCATCGTTGTTTTCATCCTCATGGGATACAGCTATGACCTTGTAGTGGTCAAGTAATCCTGTACACCCCAATAGGGGTATTTAATTAAGCA